>OIFH01000003.1_pt1 | contig 209826 bp, 169 predicted proteins | sample 1581951 | NCBI WGS metagenome assembly OIFH01 (sample SAMN04414075, study PRJEB24778) | human gut metagenome | material: faecal | host: Homo sapiens | reverse complement strand
TCTGTTGGATTTTTACTTGTGATTTTGCCATGATCGGAAAAATTAAAGTCAATAATAAAGCTAATGATGCTACTTTTGTTTTCATACGATATGATTTTTAGTTCGACATTTCCAAGACAACCGACAGAGCTTTCCTGTTTCCGATACAAAAGTACAGGTATTATTCCACAGTAGCTTTGCTGTAAGGCTCAAATATGCGAAACAGATAAAATATTTTTGTACTCTTGACCTTGCATGGCAGCAGTCGCCTTACTGTTATTATAGAAATAATATGCTCTTTTTCTTTATCTGTCATATACAGACAGATAAAGAGTTATTTGAAAGCATGAGGAATATGGTGGTTCTAAACAGTTTGCCTTTTTCTTATCCGTTGCCCGTTCTCATGTGAGTTTCATATAGGTTACTGATAGTCATATAAAATACTTCAGACGCAGACGCGGCAGACGCAGGTCCTTTTTTCTCACACACGTGCGTGTACCTATTATAGAGAAGAAAAATAAACGAGGCAGAGTGAGGAGAAGAGAAGCGCCGGAAAGAGAAAAGACGAAGGAAAAAAGATAAAAAGACCGGCGGCAAAACCGGAAGGGGATGATAAGACTTGGAAAAAAGGAAATTAAAAAAGTTTCTGAATAACATGGCTTGCATAAGTCTTGAAATTCGCATTAAATGGTAGTATGGCATACATCGTTTCAGGGGGAGGAGCCTTTGATGAGAGATGCCGGATTTAATCGCATTATAATGTACACGCACGTGTGTGAGAAAAAAGGACCTGCGTCTGCCGCGTCTGCGTCTGCGTTGGAAGTAGCTTCCGTCTTCTTGGGCATCTGCCGTTTTGTGTCTGTATTGTTCATGTTATGGGAACAGACGGGAGAGCTGAAAGATTTAAATCTTGCGGCGGTAAGATTATAGATCTTATACCTGAAAGATTATAAATCTTTCCCGGTAGCAACAGGTATGCCGTAAGTTCTTTTTTTAATAAATTATGGGAAACAAAAGATAAAAGCTGCGTTCTTTCAACCATTATGCCGATAAAATTGTTTAAATTTGCAGGAATACTTGTACAGACACTCAATGAAGAAAAAACAGCTTCGTTGGACATTGTGGACGATAGCATCTCCGTTCATTCTGTTCATCATTTTATGTATATTGATTTATTTGCCACCCATTCAGAACTTTCTGGTGGACAAAGCTGCTGTATATGCCTCGGAAGCTACCGGTATGAATATCTCCGTGGGACGTATCTCTTTGTCTTTTCCGTTGAATCTGGTGGTGACCGATGTAGATGCCGCTTCCCCGCATAAGGATACGTTGCTCAGTGTGCGCCGCCTGCAAGTGAATGTGCAGTTGCTGCCACTGCTGAAAAAGCAGGTGGAAGTGGATGGCATATCCCTGCAAGGAGCCACAGTGAATTCTAATGACTTGATACATGGCATGAGGTTGAACGGTACTTTGGGGGAATTGTTCATCTCCAGTCATGGAGTGGCGCTGGACCCCGAAACTGCCATCGTTAACAAAGTCTTGTTGAAAGATACGGATTTATCTCTCTGCCTGAATGACACCGCTGCGGCCGATACGGCTGCAAGTGACACCACCTATTGGAAAATAATATTACAGGATATTGATTTGCAGAATGTATCCTTTGCACTGGATATGCCTTTGGACAGTTTGTCATTGGCGGCTTCGCTGGATAATGCCACACTGCGCGACGGGCTGATAGACTTGCATAAATCGGCCTATTCGCTGCAAACTTTCCGGATAAAGAACGGGCGCGTGCGCTATGACAGCGGGAGGCCGAGTGCCACCGCATCTGCCGACAGCTTGTCCGCCGGACTGGATCCGTCCCATATTGCCTTGACGGATATCGGTGTGAAGCTGGACTCCCTGTACTACGAAGGCAGGAATATGAAAGCCGTCATCAGTCAGTTTGTGCTGAAAGAGCGTTCGGGGGTGGAGATCGTTTCTACCGAAGGGCGGCTGGTATCCAATGACAAGGTGCTGCGTGTGCCTTCATTGAAACTGGAAACCCGGGATTCTTATCTGGAACTGAATGCTGCGATGGATTGGGATGCCTTGGATTTCAAGAAGGAAGGCTTGGTGTCCGCACGCCTGATGGCTGATATCGGAAAACCGGATGTGGTGAGATTCATGGGAAGTATGGATGAAAAGTTTATCCGGAAATATCCTTCCGAACCCCTGCGCATCCGTACAGGGATTGACGGGGATTTGAACAAACTGAAACTGACCACTCTTACCGCAGAACTTCCCGGTGCATTGGAACTGTTCGCCAAAGGTGAGCTGACTAGCCTGACGGACAGCTTGCTGCGTGGAGGAGATATCACGCTGCAAGCTGAAACCAAAGATTTGAAGTTTATCTCCACGTTGGCCGAAGGAATAGAAATTCCATACGGAACGCGCTTGGAGGGTAAATTTACGATGGCGGGCCCTAAAATGGGCACGGACCTGTTGCTGATGCAGCCTGAAGCGCACGCGGTGGCTGCGGCCGATACCATTCCTATAACAGTTTATAATGACAGCATCTCCGTGGCGGATGATTTCAAGATGGAACGGGCGGCCCGTCTGTTTGCCAAATACGACTTGTCGCGTGACAGGTATGAGGCAGACTTGGCTGTCAATCATTTTGACTTGCACCAGTTTATGCCAGCCGATTCTTTGTACACCCTGTCCACCCGTCTGAAAGTGGAGGGGGAAGGTTTTGACTTTTTCTCCCCCCGTACTTATTTCAATGCAAAGGGCGGTATAGACCGTTTCCATTATGGCAGTTATCATTTGACAGGAATCTCACTGGCTGCCGGACTGGAGAAATCGAAGGTACATGCTTCACTGGCAGTGAAAAACTGGACCATGGATATCAAGGCGCATCTGGATGGTATCTTAAAACCTCATGATGTTTCGGGCAACTTGAAAATGGATGTGGCTCATTTGGATTGGCAGGCGCTTCATCTGATGGATACCCGTTTTCAGACCTCCCAGCACTTGGGTGTCCGCTTCAGCAGTGATCTCAGAAAAAGGTATGCCGTAGAGGCCGAGATGACAAATGCCACGATTGTCACTGCCAAACGTACTTCCCATTCCAAGGACCTGTTTGTCGGATTCAGCACTTCCAGAGATTCTACTTCTGCTTATTTACGTGCAGGTGACCTTGATCTGAGCCTGGAAGGAGCAGGGCACATTGAATCTATTTCCGGCAGGGCGGAGATGCTGATGAAGAAACTGACGGAACAATGGAATAGTAAACATATTGAGCAGGAAGAACTTCGGGAATTCCTTCCGGGGCTTTGCCTGAGGATATCTTCAGGCCCCGATAATCCGATAGCCAATTACCTTTCTATGATGGGGTTGTCATACGGCCGTTTGTTTATGGATATGGATTCATCTCCGACAGAGGGATTGAACGGAGAGGCTTATTTATATGGATTGCGTACGGACAGTCTGGTGTTGGATACGATCTATCTGGACGTGCAACAAGACATGAATGGAATAAACCTGCTGAGTGGAGTGGTAAATGGGCCTAAACCGGGGCAGGAAGCGTTTGACGTGACTTTGGAAGGAAATATAGGAAATAATAATGCCCAGTTGTTGGTGCAGTATCTTAATGCCCGTAAGGAACAGGGGGTATATATGGGCGTGACGGCCGACTTGCGCCGTCACGGCATACGCATGAAGGTCTTTCCGGAACACCCCACGCTGGTATACCGTCCTTTTACCGTAAACAGGGATAATTATATTTATCTGGCGGATAACGGGCGGATTCATGCTAATCTGAATTTGCATGACGACCAAGGCTCCGGACTCAGTTTTTATACGAATCGTGAGGATACTATTGCTAAACAGGATATGACTTTTGAACTTTCACGCATTAATTTGAAAGAATTCCGGCGTATTCTCCCTTACATGCCTGATATAGAAGGGTGGATAGGGGCGGAAGCACACTATATAGACTCCGGTCCGTATATGATGGTGAGCAGTGATTTGCGCGTGGACGAATTCAAGTACGAAGGTAGTGCGCTGGGAAATTGGGAATTCAGTGGGGTGTATCTGCCGGGTGAGGAGAAAGATCATCATCTGGACGCTTACATACGCCGTGATGGCAAGGAAATAGCTCATTTGGGAGGTATCTATCTACCTGCTGCGGAAGGGACAGGAAGTCTGAGTGCGGATATGGCTTTTGAGCATTTCCCGCTGAATGTTGTCAATCCGTTTGTTCCCGACCGTATGGTGGAACTGAACGGGGATATTGACGGAACTTTATCCATGAAAGGTGACCCGGCCAAACCCCTGCTGAATGGGGAACTGGCATTGGATTCCGTGACCTTCTTCATGCCGGAGATGTCTGCCATGTTCCGTTTTGACAATGAACCGGTGCAGGTGGTGAACAGTAAGATGATGTTCAAGGATTTTGATATATTCACCAAAGGGAAGACCCCTTTTACGATTAATGGAGAGGTGGACTTCTCGGATTTGGAACGGACGGCGGTGAACCTTAAAATGCATGCCGAGAATTATGAGTTGCTGAATGCTCCCCGTACCAAGCGGGCTATGGTTTACGGCAAGATGTATGTGGACTTTAACGCAACGCTGCGCGGTCCTGTGGAGGAACTGGTGATGCGGGGGAACATGAACATATTGGGGAAAACCAATGTGACCTATGTCCTGAAAGACTCTCCCTTGACGGTGAACGACCGTTTGGGGGATATGGTGACTTTTGTCAATTTTAACGACACAACCTCGGTGGAAGAGTCCTCTGTCCAGCAAATCTCTTTGGGAGGGATGGATGTGGCCATGACCATGCATATAGACCAGGCGGTGCAGGCACGTGTGGATCTGGTGCCGGACGGCTCCAACTATATGTTGCTGGAAGGGGGCGGAGATTTGTCATTCCAGTACACTCCTCAGGGGGATATGTTGCTGACCGGGCGTTATTCCTTGATGAGCGGGGAGATGAAATACCAGATTCCGATTATTCCGCTGAAGACTTTTAATATTCAAAATGGTAGTTATGTGGAGTGGACGGGAAATATCATGAATCCGCAACTGAACATTACCGCGACCGAAAGGGTCCGTGCTTCGGTGGGCGAGGATGGAAAGACTTCGCGTATCGTCGGGTTTGATGTAGGGATCGCTTTGAGCCAGAGTCTGGAGAATCTGGGGCTGGCGTTTACCCTTTCGGCTCCCGAGGATGCGTCTGTGCAAGACCAGCTGAATGCCATGTCGGTGGAGGAACGGGGAAAACTGGCTGTCACCATGCTGGTGACCGGAATGTATATGGCTGAAGGAAACTCTACGGGAGGATTTAATGTGAATAATGCCTTGAACTCATTCTTGCAGAGCGAAATCTCGAATATTGCCGGAAAAGCACTTGATATCAATGTGGGCATGGAAACGGTGGATGATGCCGATAGCGGCGGGAAACGCACGGATTATAACTTCCAGTTCGCCAAACGTTTCTGGAATAACCGCTTCCGTATAGTGGTAGGCGGTAAAGTGTCTACCGGAAGTACGGTACAGCAGGATGAAACCTTTATTGATAATGTATCCATAGAATACCGCCTGGACAACAGCGGTACCCGGTATGTCAAGCTCTTCCACGACAAGAATTATGAGAGTGTGCTGGAAGGTGAGATCATAGAGACCGGTGTGGGTATTGTGCTTCGCAAGAAGATGAGCCACCTGGGCGAACTGTTTATTTTCAAGTCTAAGAAGAAAAAATGATCGTTGGAGATATGGAGAGAAAACATAACATAAACCTGCTTCTATTATCGGTATTGTTGCTGGTGACAGCTGCCTGCTCTACTACTAGGAACTTGCCGGAAGACGAAACGCTATATGTCGGTGTGAAAAATATGGAGATTCTGAATGAGGACAAGACCCCTGCCGGTGTCCAGACCTTGGAAGAGGTGGAGGCTGCTTTGTCTTATCCTCCCAATAATGCCATTCTGGGAAGCAACTCCTTGCGTTTTCCCATTCCTTTCGGTTTGTGGATATACAATGATTTTGTGAAATACCAGGATAAAAAGGGGGTGGGGCATTGGATCTTCAACAAGCTGGGGGCTGCTCCGGTGTATTTGTCTACAGTGAACCCGGAAACCCGTGTGAAGGTGGCGACCAATCTGTTGCACGATTATGGCTTTTTCAATGGTGCTGTGACTTATTCTGTAGACTCGTTGAAGAATCCTCGGAAAGCCAAGTTAAGTTATAAGATTGATATGGCGAACCCTTATTATCTGGACTCTGTCATGTATCTGAAATATCCTCCTCGCGCCGATAGTCTGATCAGGGCTGCTTATGACCAGAGGGTATTGCATAAAGGAGATAATTTCAGTGTATTGAAACTGGAGGAGGAACGCCAGCGGCTGAGTACCCTTTTCCGTAACAATGGTTATTATTATTTCCGTCCCGAATTCATTACTTTCCGTGCGGATACCTTGCGCAAACCGGGAATGGTCAGTTTGCAGGTTGTCCCGAAAGCCGGAGTGCCTGCCGATGCGAAAAAACCTTATTATATAGGGAATACCTCTGTTTATCTCACCGGATATAAAGGGGAGGAACCCACTGATTCCATCGTCTTTCCGGGAATGACTTTACACTATAGCGGTAAGAAACCCGGTATCCGCCCCGGAGTATTGGCTAAGCGCTTCTTTTACCAGAAAGGGCAGCTTTATTCTCAGGCCCGCCAGAATTTCACGCAGGAAGCCTTGGCGCGTCTGGGCATTTTCAAATTTGCCGAGTTCCGCTATGCCCCACAAGATACATTGCCGGGGTGTGATACGCTGAATGTGCGGATGAATGCTACATTCGATTTGCCGTATGACGGAGAACTGGAATTCAATGTGACTACCAAAAGTACGGATCAGACTGGTCCCGGAGCGATTTTCAGCCTCTCGCGGAAGAATTTCATGCGTACAGCCGCCACGCTTTCTTTCCAGTTGAAAGGGTCATACGAATGGCAGACCAATTCTACGGCGGATGGGAACAGTTCTAAATTGAATTCATACGAGCTGGGAACTTCTTTCTCATTGGAGTATCCTCGCCTGGTGTTGCCGTGGATGAGTAAAAAAATGATGCGCTCACGATTTCCGCAGCATACCTCGTTCAAGTTGTATGCCAGTCAGTTGAACCGTGCCCGTTTCTTTAAAATGCTTTCTTTCGGTGGAACGGTGTCATACGATTTCCAGCCTTCGCGGGTATGGAAACATACGGTGACTCCTTTCAGGCTGGCATTTAATACGTTGCAGCATACTACTACACGTTTTGATACGATAGTGGACAAGAACCGGAGTTTGAAAATCAGTTTGGGAAATCAGTTTATTCCGGCTATGAGTTATACGTTTACGTATGATAACGCACCGTTGAAGAAACGCAATAATTTATGGTGGGAGACGTCCTTTACTTCGGCTGGTAATCTGACTTCGTTGGTGTATGCTGCTTTTGGGAAAGGATTCAAGGAAACAGATAAGAAGTTATTGAACAGTCCTTATGCGCAATTCCTGAAAATGACATCCGAAGTGCGTTGTTTGTTTAAAGTCGGAGAGAAACAGCATATAGCCACTCGTTTGATGGGGGGGATTTTGTATGCATACGGAAACCAGACTGTAGCGCCCTACAGCGAGCAGTTCTATATTGGGGGAGCCAACAGTATCCGTGCGTTTACAGTGCGCTCTATCGGTCCCGGTTCTTATCGTCCCGAAGATAAACAGTATGGTTATCTGGATGAGACCGGAGATGTGAAGCTGGAAGCGAATGTGGAATACCGTTTCCCTATCCTGGGTGATCTGTACGGGGCAGCTTTTCTGGACGCGGGAAATGTGTGGCTGCTGCGTGAGCAAAAGAATGAGGAAGGTGAGAATATACGCCCCGGCGGTTTGCTTACTCTTCGTAATTTTGCTAAAAGTGTAGCTTTGGGTACTGGGGTGGGGTTGCGTTATGACCTTACTTTCCTGGTGATCCGCCTGGATCTGGGTATTGCTCTTCATGATCCGTATGACACCGGCAAGAAAGGATATTATAATATTCCTAAGTTTAAGGATGGACTGGGATTGCACTTTGCTATCGGCTATCCTTTCTAGAAATAGGGCTTGATTTGCGTCAAAAGGAGGGAAATGATTGATTTATGCTCGAATTTGAATGGAATGTAGCTTTTTTCCTCCGTATTATTTTGTAGCTTTGTACCATCAAATATTCAATTTTTAAATAAATAAACTATGAAACCAACTTTATTTTTATTGGCGGCTGGTATGGGCACCGTTACGGAGGATTGAAGCAATTGGATGGTCTGGGTCCTAACGGCGAAACTATTATGGATTATTCTATTTATGACGCTATCAACGCCGGTTTTGGAAAACTGGTCTTTGTTATCCGTAAAGATTTTGAACAAGATTTTCGTGAAAAGATTATTTCTAAATATGAAGGTCATATTCCTTGCGAACTGGTATTCCAGGCTTTAGACAATCTGCCGGAGGGTTTTACTTGTCCTGCGGAGCGTACAAAACCTTGGGGAACTAACCATGCTGTCATGATGGGAGCTGATGTGATACAGGAACCGTTTGCAGTGATCAATTGCGATGACTTCTATGGCCGTGACTCATTCCAGGTAATGGGCAAGTTCCTTTCTGCATTGCCCGAAGGTGCTAAAAACACTTACGCTATGGTGGGCTTCCGCGTAGGAAATACATTGAGCGAGAGTGGAACGGTATCCCGCGGCATCTGCGGAACCAATGCGGATCATTTGTTGACTTCCGTGGTAGAACGTACCAAGATTCAGCGCATAGACGGAGAAGTGAAGTATATTGACGACAATGGCGAATGGACAGCTACCCCTGACACAACTCCGGTGAGCATGAACTTCTGGGGCTTTACTCCTGATTACTTTGCTTACAGCAAGGAATTCTTTAAAGCATTCTTGAGTGATCCTAAAAATATGGAAAACTTGAAGAGTGAATTCTTTATTCCGTTGATGGTGGACAAGCTGATTAATGACGGTACTGCTACCGTTGAGGTATTGGATACTACCAGCAAATGGTTTGGAGTAACTTATCCTGAAGACCGTCAGAGTGTGGTTGATAAGATCCAGGCATTGGTGGATGCCGGTGAATATCCTGCGAAATTATTTTAAGATGAGAGGTAGTGTGGTCACACTTATATAATTTACTTTCGGGGGCTGTCCGTTTTTTTCGGACAGCCCCCGTTGGATTACTATTTCTTATCTTCTGTTTTTATTATTGCATCTTGTATTCGCTGGGAGATAACCCGGTATGGTGCTTGAAGTATTTGCCAAAAAAGGAAGGGTTCGGGAAATTCATAAAATAGGCTACTTCCTGAATAGACATGACGGAATATTTCAATAGAGCTTTAGCTTCCAGTATTACATATTCGTCAATCCATTCTCCGGCGGTTTTTCCGCTTACTTTCTTTACTACGGTGGAGAAATGTTTGGGACTCAGGAATAATTGCTCCGCGTAAAAGTCTACGCGTCTTTCTTTGCGGTGATGTTCAGTCAGCAGATTAATGAATTGATTAAATAATACTTCTTCTCTTTTCAGTGATTTCGGATTTTCAGAAAGGAATTCCGGCTGTCTTCTATGAAGAATAGAACCTATCTTGTATAAATAGGCTCCCATCAGCTACGTACGATTTCTGTTTTGAAGTTATCGTTCCGGCTTACTGTTTCTTCTATGAGTTGATAGAAGGATTTCAGTTCCTGCACTTCTTTTTCTGTCAAATGGAATTTGGGATTCTCTTTCAATGAGATGAAAAATGGCATGAAACTGTTCAGGTTGATATACATCTCTTTTAAGAAATCAGATGATATTAAAAACATTTGTGACAAATGAATGCCCCGGTGATAACATGGACTGTAGAATATCGCCGGGAGCGCAAATAATCAGATCGTTTTTCTCAATGTCGTATTCCCGTAAATTGATATTGACTTTGGCAGAGCCTTTTTCACGGATAGAGATAATGATTCCATCCAGCCGTAATGGGTATTTAAAGATGGGGTTCATATTCTCGGGGATGTAATGTTCGCTTCTATCCATTACAAAATCATTGTTAATCCCTTTTAAACAGGGATTCATCTGTCGGATACGGGCTATGGATATATTTCCTATTTCATGTTCCATATTTCTTAATTTTGCCCCAAATGTATAAATCAAAAATCAATAATCCATTCTTTTTTTCTCATAATATTATTTTTTAAATGAAATTGACGGATGTGAATACAGAAGAGCTTGATGGCAGAAAATCTTAATTCTATTTAAAAGGGTGAGGTTGGCAAACTGTTTGTACATAATAACATGTATATTTAACAACAAAATTATAAAGAACAAAACTATGTCAATGTATTGGATCTTATTTATTGGAATCGCGGTAATCAGCTATATTGTACAGAATAGTCTGCAAAGCAAGTTTAAGAAATACTCGAAGATGCCTTTGGCTAGTGGTATGACAGGAAAGGATGTGGCTGAAAAAATGTTACATGATAATGGTATTTATGATGTGCGTGTAACCAGTACTCCGGGTATGCTGACCGATCATTATAATCCGGCAAACAAAACGGTGAACCTTAGTGAAGGGGTATATGGAAGTAACAGTGTAGCTGCTGCGGCAGTTGCCGCCCATGAATGCGGACACGCCGTGCAACATGCGCGTGCATACGCTCCGCTAAAGATGCGCTCGGCTTTGGTACCTGTGGTGCAGTTCTCATCTTCTATTATGACTTGGGTGTTACTGGCAGGTATTTTGATGGTGAATACTTTCCCGCAGTTATTATTGGCAGGAATTTGTCTTTTTGCCATGACTACTCTTTTCAGCTTTATTACGTTGCCTGTTGAGATCAATGCCAGCCAGCGTGCGTTGGTATGGTTGAGCAAGGCCGGAATTACCAATTCGTATAACCATCATGCGGCAGAGGATGCGTTGCGTTCGGCTGCTTATACCTATGTGGTTGCGGCACTTAGTTCGTTGGCTACACTGATTTACTATATAATGATTTATATGGGACTCGCGACTAAGACCTTATAAGGGAAATATATTTTTATTATAGAGGGCTGCCTGTGGGTAGCCCTTTCTGGTTATATTTTGATTTGTTTCGAAATAATTTTTGTTTTAATCTCTTTTTCTTTTCGTTTTAATTTGTATTTTTGTCCCGTCAGCAAAATGAGATAATACCTATGAAAAAAACAATTACTGATCTTTTTAACAATTTGTTGTTTCCCGTTTATGCTAAATGCACAAATGCCGGAACGTACTCCCGGGAATATTGCAAAATACAAAGAATTGTGCCGTGCTCATATTTATAAAGATATGAAAGGCATGTATCGTGAAGCCGGAGGAGCTTTAGTCTTTCCGTTCCTTGCTCCGGGAAGTAATCAATACTTGGATATGCTATGGGATTGGGATTCTTGGTTGAGCAACATCGCTCTGCGTCAAATCTTATTAGAGAACGGCACGGAAAAGGATAAGCAGGAGGCCCTGAAGTATGAACAGGGATGCATCCTCAATTCCTTGCACTATGGAGGTATGGACGGTTGGATTCCTATCTGGATAGAACGGAATGCCCCTAGCCGCGAAGAGATGTTGAAAACACGGAACCCTTGGAAAAGCAATATGCACAAACCTACATTGGCACAACATGCCGCCTTTATTGTCCGCAATATGAACGGGGATGCGGAGTGGTTGCGCGATGATTTTTATACGTTGCAGGCATTTGTCTGTAAATATTTGAATTTTCATCGTCACAAGGCGACCGGGTTATTCTATTGGGAAACTGATGAGGCTATCGGAGTTGATAATGATCCCAGTACTTTTTATCGTCCTCAAGGCAGTTCGGGATCCATCTTCTTGAACGCGTTGATGTATCGCGAATTACAGGCTATGGCATACTTGGCCGGCTGTCTGAATTTGGATGATATAGCAGTTTCCTTTGAGAAAGAAGCGGCGGTATTGAAAGGAAAGGTACAAGAACATTGTTGGGACCCGCGTGACCGTTTTTATTATAGTGTGGATTTGAATCTGCTTCCGGTGGAGAAACCGGATATAAAGGGGCTGTACCCGGGACAATTGTTTCTGCACGTAGGGCAGCCGCGTGATTATGATTGTTTGATTCAGCGTCTTAGTGTGTGGAGCGGATTTATGGCGATGTGGGCTGAAATAGCCACTCCGGAGCAAGCAAAGGAAATAGTGCGGATTCATTTTCATGATACTTGTTCCTTTAACGCTCCGGCGGGAATCCGTACTTTGTCTCCTTTGGAAAAAATGTATAATGTACGTGCCAGTGGGAATCCGTCTTCCTGGCAAGGTCCGGTTTGGATTAATGTGAATTATCTGGTCTTTCGTGGATTGGTGAAATATGGATTTACGGAAGAGGCCCGGGAATTGGCGGAAAAGACCATTTTGCTTTTGGGACGTGACTATGAACGTTTCGGGGCATTACATGAATATTATCTGCCTGATAATGGCGAGCCGGTATTGAATAAAGGTTTTCAGAACTGGAATTTACTGGTGTTGAATATGGCTGCATGGTTGGATGGGAAACCGTTCGTTACTGAATTCTAGGTATGAAGCTGCCTCTTGACATAGAGCGGGAATTAATTCGGAAACTTATAAATGGAGACAAGATTGCTTTCAGCCATCTTTTCTCTTTTTATAAGTCCCAGGTCCTTTATTATTGTGTCCATTTTGTCAAGGATAAAGAGATAGCTGAGGATATAACACAAGATATTTTTTTGACCGTTTGGGAAAAGAAGGAAGATATTCGGATTGAGCAGTCTTTTTCCGCTTTTCTTTATACTATAGCAAGAAATCGTATTTACGATATATTTCGTTCTCTGTCTGCCCGATCTGTGCTATACGAAAAACTGATGGAACAGGCCGTTGATTATGTAGATGATGTAGAGAAGAGTCTGGAAGAAAAGAATATTCAGGAATTGATTGCACAGGCTTTGGAACAGTTGAGTCCGCGCCAACGGGAGATTTTCGAATTGAGCCGGAATAGAGGACTGTCTCATAAAGAAATAGCTGAACAACTTGGTTTGTCTGTTTATACCGTGCAAGATCATATAAAAAATGCATTAGAAAAAATTCGTGCTTATCTGATCCCTTTCATAAGTTCCTGTCCAATACTTGTAAGCCTAATCATATTAAAATACGTTAAACCATAAGATTCCTATCCCCACCTTTTGCTTTTGATTCGTATCCTTTATAGAGAAACGAAAGAAATGCATAATGAAAGAAAAACAAAAGATACATTATTCGGTTTGGAAAAGATTTGTTGACGGTATTTATACCTGTAAGGATATTGAGGAACTGTTGGCAGACAAAAAGACAGACCGGTCAAAAGACTTTGATGAAGCTTCTGCTTGTTTATGGAAAACTGGTGAGGAAGAGTCTTCATCCTCATGGGAGGAATGGATTTCCAATGAGCGTCAGGCACTTCAAATTATCAGCAATTACGAGGACAGGCGTCGGAGTCACTCTATCTATTTAGTAAAAAATGGGGGGGCATTGCTGCGGCTGTATTGCTTTGCATCGTTTTGAGCGTAGTTTATTTTGCTAATCCGGCAGACATGAAGGTTGCTCAATATGAAATACACGTACCTTATGGTAAAAGACAAAAAGTGGTGCTCCCTGACGGGACAAAAGTGATCTTGAATGCAGGCTCTTATATGAAATATCCGAGGCAGTTTGGAAAAGAAGACCGTTACGTTCATTTCAAGGGAGAGGCTTATTTTGATGTAGCTAAAAATAAAGACTGTCCTTTCATTATTCAAAGTCAGGATTATAAAATACGTGTTTTGGGTACTACTTTTAATCTGAATAATTATGAAGATAGTGAGGAACTGCAACTGACTCTATGCACAGGAAAGGTGCTGATGAATTTCGGCGAAGAACAATTGAAACTGACTCCCGGAGAGCAATTGGTATTGGATAAAACCAATATGCATCTGGAACGTGAGCATGTGAATACTCAAAATTATATGTTGTGGATGCAGAACAAGTTATACTTTAACCGTACTCCGATACAAGAAGTGACGAGGAGGTTGGAACGGGTGTATAACTACACTATACAATTGGACTCAAGTTTTGTCTTTAATAATTTTCTTTCAGGTACGCATGATAATAGGAGTTTGGAGGCGGTTTTGGAGTCCATTCGCTTGGCTACGGGAATTAAATACAGGAAAGAAAACAATTCGTATATTCTATATAAATAATACCTTAATAATTAAATAATCAAGATCTATGAAACAACATGCGAAGAGGGCTTCGTGGGCCCGAGTATTGCTTGTACCGACCTTGTTGCTAGGTTCGGCATCTATGGCTGCTTTCCCTGTGCATGCAGCACAAGTTGAATTGAATCAGACTGTTACATTGCAGATGCGTAAAGTAAAATTGGCTGATGTGTTCAAGAAACTGAGTAACCTTTCCGGTTATGAGTTTTTCTATGATGAGAGTGTTGTCCAAAAGTATAATACGATTGATATTGATTTGGACAATGTAAGTTTCGACCAGGCTTTAGAGCAAATCAGGAAACAAACTAGTCTGCAATTGAGCAAGGTGAATAATACCATTGTGGTGAGTCTTGCCAAACAAGTACTGGCATCTTCCGGTAAAGTACAGGCTTCCAGGCATAGAGTCACCGGTAGAGTAACCGATGCTAATAATGAACCGCTGATTGGGGTAAGTATAGTTATTCAAGGAAATAGCGGAGGAACTATAACGGATATTGACGGACGTTATACGTTGGAAGAAGTGGATGCCGATGCCACTTTGGTCTTCTCTTACATCGGTTATGTTCCACAGAAAATAGTTGTCGGAAATCAGCAGACATTGAATGTACAAATGAAAGAAGACAACCAGACTTTGGAAGAAGTCGTAGTAATAGGTTATGGTGTGCAAAAGAAAAGGGATATGACCGGTTCCATTGCTTCTATTAAAAGTAAGGATATCACAGCTATTCCTACTACCAATGCCTTGGAGGCATTACAAGGAAAAGTAGCCGGACTTGATCTTACAAACTCTTCGGGGCAAGCAGGAAGTGCACCTAATTTTACAATCCGTGGAGAGCGTTCATTGACGGCTAGTAATGCTCCGTTGATTCTTGTGGATGGTATTGATTATGGTACCTCGCTAGATATAAATCCCACTGATATAGAATCTATTGAAGTGTTAAAAGATGCCTCTTCTACAGCTATTTATGGAACACGGGGTGCGAATGGTATTATTATGATTACGACTAAAAAGGGAAAAGAAGGAAAGTCAAAAGTATCCTTTAATGCTTTTGTTTCTTCTACCATGATAACTGATTATCCTGATATCATGGATGCTGAAGAATATGCCCAATACAAAAGAGAGGCCTATCGGGACAGAACAACAGGAAAATACGCAGAGGATGCTGCTGTATTTGCTCCTGAAGAACTGACTTATCTGGAAAAAGGATATGATACGAACTATCGTGACATGTTGATGCACAATGGATTTAACCAAAATTATGAGGTGTCTGTATCCGGGGGCAATACGAAAACCAAACATAATATATCTTTGGGTTACAGAAGCGAAGAGGGACTCTTTAAGGATGATAACTATAAACGGTATAATGCCCGTGTAGCACTGGACCATCAATTGTTTGACAATGTGCAGGTAGGGACAAACATTATCTATGCCTATGTAGATAAGAATAATCGTTATAGTCCGCTGAATATGGCTAATAAAATTGTTCCTATCTCGAAACCTTATGATGAGGAGGGGAATTTAGTGATGTATCCGTCTCCCGGTTATAATACTCAGATGAATCCGTTGATTGACGATCAGGAGGGCATGCGTGTGGATAATACCATCCAGGAGCGTTTCTTCGGCAGCTTGTACCTGAACTGGAATATCACCAAGGATATTTTATTCCGTACAACGCTGGGATTGAACTCAGTGAATGTGCGTAGAGGCTTTTTCTGTGATAAGAACTCGTTGCAGGGAAGTGGCAAGGATTCACAATCCTATAAAGAGCACACCATGACACGTAATCTGACATGGGAGAATGTGCTGACTTATTCAAAGGACTTCTCTGATATCCATAGTTTGCAGGCAATGGTTGGAACCAGTACGATTCTCAACTCTAAAGAATATACCTATGCAGGTGGAAAGGGACAAGTATATGCTGATAACTGGTTCCATAATTTGTATTCCAATGAAAAAGAAATCACTATAAAGAGTTCACTGGTCGATCAAAATCTGGCTTCCTTCTTTGGGCGTGTTAATTATAAATTGATGGATCGCTATATGCTGACTGCTTCTTTGCGTGCCGATGGTTCTTCTGTTTTTGCACCAGGTAAGAAATGGGGCTACTTTCCGTCTGTAGCACTGGCCTGGCGTATCAATGAAGAGAATTTCCTGAAAAATGTGGATGCTATTTCAAATTTAAAACTCCGGTTGAGTTGGGGACAATCTGGCCAATGTGCTATTGATCCTTATCAAACCGTTGGTTTGCTGGGTAACTCCACTTATTCGTTCAATAATGAGGGAGCTTATGGATTCTATCCTAAAACGATGTCAAACAAGGAACTGACTTGGGAAACTACCACGCAGTATAACCTTGGTCTGGATTTCGGATTTTTTAATAATCGTATTTCAGGTAGTATTGATATTTACAAGGCAGAAACCCGGGATATTTTAATGAATCGTGTAATTCCATCTATTAACGGTTATGCTTCGGTTATGGAAAATATCGGTAAGACTGAAAGTACTGGTGTTGATTTGACACTGAGCACGGTTAATATTCAAAACAAGAACTTCTCCTGGTTCTCAGATTTCTCATTGTCACACAATAGGGAAAAAATAAAAGAACTTGCTTCGGGACAATTAAAGGATGAGGCGAATGCTTGGTTTGTAGGAGAACCTTTCAAAGTGTTTTATGATTATAAGAAAGAAGGTATCTGGCAATTGGGTGAAGAGGCTGCCGCTGCTGCCAATGGACAGGAACCGGGTGATATAAAGGTACAGGATGTGGATGGTAATGGTGTCATAACGACAGATGATCGTATCATTTACAGTCAGCGTCCGGATGTAACTTTTGGTTTCAATAATACTTTTAATTATAAGGGGTTTGATTTGTCTGTATTCTTGTATGCTCGTTTGGGTCAGTGGATTGCGTATGATTATAATACTACGTATCGTATCAATGCGTTGGAAAATGGTGGAAATGTAGATTACTGGACTCCCGAGAACCCTACCAATGCTTTTCCGCGTCCTAATAAAAGTAAGAGTTATACACAGGTTACTTACTATTCAACGTTGAAGTATGAAGATGGTTCTTTCTTTAAAATACGCGATATTACGTTGGGATATACTTTCAAACCGGAACTTTTGAAACATCTCAATCTATCCAGACTCCGTGTATATGCTACAGCAAAGAATTTCTTTACTTTCAGCAAGATTGATAATTATGATCCCGAACAGGGAGGAAGTATTTCTTTCCCTATGACAAAACAACTTGTATTTGGTCTGAATGTAGAATTTTAACTGGTAAAGAATGAAAATTATGAAACGAATTACATTATTATATGCATTGGCAGCTACTCTTATGGTTTGCTCGGGCTGCTCTGATTTTTTGGAAGAACACAATCGTAGTGCGGTTACTACCGAAGGTGGTTATTATGATACTGAGAAAGGTTTTGAGTCTTTGATTAACTCTTGTTATACTCCCTTGCGTTTTTGGGGTGGAAAGTCTGCTGCTATGGCATTCAGTGAAACGGGAACGGATATATTGGCTCCGGGCGGCGGTTGTGATTATCCCGCCATTGTTTCTTATCAGAATGATTTTGATGGGACCAATCCTATCAGTAAAGAGTATTATGACCGTTTTTACAAAGCGATCAACTTTTGTAATACAGCCATCTATCATGTAAAGAATGTTCCGTTCAGTGATAAGGCACTTACCAGTAAACGAGAAGCAGAGGTGCGTTTCTTACGGGCGTATTATTATTGGATTCTGGTGGAAACATTTGGAGATACTTATTATACGGATCAGCCATCGGAGTCTATTGTTATGGCACCTAGGAAAACCTCGGTTTCAGAGATTTATACTCATATTTTTGAAGATTTGGATTTTTGTATGGATAGCCGGTTGTCTGTTGCGCAATCGGATGGAGGGCGTGTTACGATGTGGGCTGCCAAAGCTTTGAAGGCTCGTTTGCTATTGACTAGAGCAAGTGAATTGAATGATAAAGCATTGTATGAACAAGCCTATACTTTGGCAAAAGAAGTGATTGATAATGGCCCTTTTGAGTTATCAAAGGATTTTGCCTCAGTATTTGATATGGAAAATTCTGATGGAAATGGCAATAAGGAAGTGATTTGGTATATTGATTATTCTTCTACCAATCAGTTGTATAATCAGGAAATGGATAATGATATTATTCGTTCAGGGGGTAACCATACTCATTTGATTTTCTGTATGAAGTATGATGACCAGCCCGGTATGGTCAGAAGCATAGAATATGGTCGTCCTTTTAATCACTATATGCCGACGCGTTATTTGCTGGATTGTTATGACGAGAATATAGACCAACGTTTTGAAGTGACTTTCCGTTCGTTATGGAAGGCTAATGGAGGAAAAACCGGAGATAACTACCCTTATATGGTACAAGGGGATACTGCTATATGGGTAACAAAAGATGTTGTTCCTCAGGTAAAGCGTCAGTGGGCCAAAGGACGTTATCAGATACTTGATCGGACAGATATTTATCATGAAGATGGTTCTGTAAAAAGTCAGAAACAATGTATGCCTATCTCTAAATTTGAAGACCCTACTCGTGCTACGGTGAACGAGGATCGTGGAACACGGGATGCTTTTATAATCCGTGTGGCAGAAATGTATTTAATTGTGGCGGAAGCAGGAGCAAAAGCCGGCAAGGCGGATGCGTTGGCTTATATGAATATTCTTCGTGCCCAAAGAGCTAAGGCTGGCAAAGAGGAGGCTATGAAAGTTGCTCAAAGTGACATTGAGGATATTGATTTCATATTGGATGAACGTGCTCGGGAATTGGTCGGAGAACAATTGCGTTGGTTTGATTTGAAACGAATGGGAAGTGAAATATTTATCCGTCGGATAAAAGCCGGAAATCCTGATGCCGGTAAAAATGTGAAAGCTTATCATATGTTGCGTCCATTTCCACAAACTTTATTGGACGCCATAACGAATAAAGACGAATTTTTACAAAATGAGGGATATAAATAGGCTTGTAGGAAATAGGGTGAAAAGGTAGTTAGGAAAAATGGCAGCTGTTGGTTCTTATACCAAAGTTGCCGTTTTTTCTATTTTAACCTTGTATTTTATGTCTAATTGATAATTTATTCTAGGAGGAAATCTACATTTGGTTATCTTTGTACTTTGTTTGGTAAATCGATATAAAATGGAAAACACAATAAAGTTAAAATATATATGGGGCATCTTGTTGTTAGCTCTTCATTTTGTTTTTGTCAAAGGACAACCGATTTGTGTTGCACGTCAATATACTGTTAGAGATGGATTGATTCAAAGTAATCCGGCGCAGATTCTTCAAAGTCATAATGGTTTTATATGGGTTAGTACTTGGAATGGGGTAAGCCGGTTTGATGGACGCGATTTCGAGACTTTTCAGTTTGATTCTCTTTTGAACCAGCACATGCAGCGGCTGGAGAATACGGCCGACGGCAATTTATGGATGATTGCATACGATCGTCATAGCCTGTATTTATATGATATTCATGAAAATAAGCTGATTAATGTTCTGAAACAGTATGAACAACATTTTAATACTCCGTTGCAAATAGAAAATTTGTATCCTTTATCCAAAGGGATTACTTGGGTTACTTTAAATAATGGAGGATGTTTCAGAATTTCAGATAAAGAGTGTACTGTTTCTTCAGGGATTCAGTATATTACAGCTATTGATGATGTGGAACTGGGGAAAGTCAGTAGGGTCTTTGAAGATAAACAGGGAGAGGAATGGGTATTTAGTGACAAGGGAGTTAGCATATTTGGCAAGCGGACCATTAGTTCATATCCCTTTTCTATGTTCGAAACAATGGATAATCTTGTTTTTCTTGCATCACAGAATGGCAGGCTAGCCTATTATGATGTAAATACCATGCAATTCAACATCGTTCCTTTTCAAGAGAAGATTCAGCATATAAACGGAATTAAAGTGTTGAAAGATAATCAGCTGGCTGTTTTGTCTGATAAAGGTTTGTACCTATGCCGTTTCCCTGAACTGGCGATGGAGAAATATGATTTCTCTCTTCCGGGGCATGACGATGCGGCTGTGAGAAAAGTCTATCAGGATTCTAAAGGATTTCTATGGATATTTACCGGATTGCCGGGAATTATCCGGCTTGATCCGGAAACCGGAGTGAAACAATATTTGAATACTCCTTCCGGATACATGGCTTCTTCTCCGGAAAATGAACTCTTTATTTATGAAGATCCTAACGGAGTGGTTTGGACTATTCCTTATAAAGGTATATTCAGTTATTATGACGAAAAGAGCCGGGAGTTAAAAGTTTATTTTACACCGGGAAGGAATCATATACCTTATTCTCCTATTATTAAAACAACTTATGTTGACAAACAAAATAATTTGTGGATCAAATCCCAGCGCTCATTTATAAAAATGTTCTTTCCGCCTAGTCCCTATACTTATAGGGAGTTGGACAATTATTTTGATACAAAATCATTTCTGTTTGATAGCGACGAACATTTATGGATTGCAACAAAGAAAGGGATTATACGTATTATGGATTCACAGAAAAACTTGCTGGGTTATTTGTCGCCTGATGGGGAACTGGCTCAAACGGAAACAGTTTTTGCAGAAGGTGGAATCTATGTCATGCTGAAGGATCAGGCGCAGACAATATGGCTTGGCAGTAAGGAAAACGGATTGTTCAGGCTTGTTCCTCGGAATCGTCCTTATCATTATGAGGTATATCATTATATGAATAATCCGTCGGATCCTTATTCCATCAGTGACAATAAAATATCATGCATTGATGAGGATCATAACGGACGTATTTGGATTGGTACTTACGGTGGCGGATTGAATTTGGTTGAGGAAAAGGAAGATGGGGCGATACGTTTTATTCATGCGGAGAATAAATTGTCCGGTTTTCCTATTAATCGTACCAACAGTATTCGTTGTATGGTGGAGGGACCCGGTCATACTATGCTGGTGGGTACTATAGAAGGTTTGATTACTTTTTCTTCTGATTTTTCGGATTACGAAAATATTCGTTTTTATCTTAACCTTCCTCGTCCGCAGGCGGCTGACGGGTTGTGTAGTGCTGATGTGATGTCTGTTTTACGAACGACAGATGAAACTATCTATTGTTATTGTTATGGAGGTGGCCTTTGCAAGTTGGTTTCATCAAATTTATTATCTGATGAACTTCGATTCCGGTCGTTCGGCAAAGAGACATCTCCGTTGGCTAGAGCTTGATTGAAGATAAAAATCATAATATATGGATCGGCTCGGAAACGGATATCACTCTGTTTGATGTGCACGATCAGACTTTTGAGTCTTTTGGAGAAACTTTTTTCAATCGTTCTTTTAATTATAGTGAATGTCTTCCGGTTGCAGACAGGCAAGGGGATATCTTAATGGGTACAGAAGGCGGTATGCTTGTCTTTTCTCCGGATAGTATCGTTAAGCAGGCTTATGAAGCTCCTATTGTAGTGACAGGTATAAAATATTCGGAGGATAATTTATCTCATGTATTGAGTGATGCGGATTATTTAGAGATTCCTACCCGGCGGAGGAATTTTACCATCTCATTTGCTGCGTTGGATTATACTAATTCCTTGGATATCGAGTATGCTTATAAGTTGGATGATAATCAATGGTATTATATAGGTAAGAAGAACTCGGTTAGTTTTGTAAGTCTTCCGGCAGGAAAATATCAATTTCAGATAAAGGCGACCAATGGGGATGGTATTTGGATGAACTCTGTGAAAACGGTTACTTTACAGGTATTACCCACCTTTTGGGAAACCGGTTGGGCTAAGGCTTTTTATATAGTTGTTGTCTTGGTGATATCTTTAGCTATCGGATATATTTTTTTCTATATTTACTATTTGAAACACAAGGTAAATATGGAACAAAGATTGGCGGAAATAAAAGTACGTTCTTTTATTGATATCTCACATGAACTACGTACTCCTTTAACCCTTATATCCGGTCCGGTATCCGAAGTGTTGTCCCAGGAGCCTTTGACTTCCCGGACCCGGCATCATCTTCAATTGGTGCAGAAAAATATCAATCGTATGTTATTGCTCATTAATCAAGTATTGGATTTCAGAAAGATACAGAATAAAAAAATGGGCTTGACTATTGAATACCGGGATATCATTATCATGCTTCATAATATAATGGATAATTTCCGATTGTTGTCTGAAGAGAAAAATATAAATTTTTCTCTTCAGACAACGTTGCCTTCTGTTTTTTTGTGGATAGATAGTGATAAGTTCGAGAAAATTATCTTTAACTTGCTTTCCAATGCCTTTAAGTATACACCGGATAACAAGTCGATTACCTTGATTGTGATGGAAAGCGGACAGTTTGTTTCGATTGCCGTAAAAGATGAAGGTATTGGCATTCCCAAAGATAAAGTGCCATCCATATTTGAACGTTTCACTACAGTGTCCAAGGAAAATGACATGCAGCCTTCATCGGGTATAGGGCTTTCGCTGGTGAATGAGTTGGTTAAAATGCTGCATGGGGAAATTCAGGTCGAAAGTGAAGTAAAGAAAGGAAGTGTATTCAAACTGGTTTTGCATAAGGGAAAGGAAATATATGCTCAGGATAAAAATGTTGAATATATATTGAACGACACTTCGGAAGAACAGGAAACGGTCTTGGCGGAACCGGAACAAAATGATGAAATATCTTTGCCGGACATGCCTCCGGCAACAAAAGAAACTTTAGTAAAAGTGATGGTAGTGGAGGATAATGCTGAGTTGCGTCAATTTATATGTGAAATATTGTCGGGTACTTACCGTGTTGTTGGAGTTGCCGATGGAGTGATGGCATTGGAAGAGATAGAAGAGGAAGTTCCGGATTTTATTATTACAGATATTATGATGCCGCGTATGGATGGTATTGAATTGATAAGGCACATCAAGGAGAATGTCAATACTTGTGATATCCCTATTATTATCCTTTCTGCAAAATCGTCTGTTGAGGATCGTATTCAAGGTTTACAATTAGGGATTGATGATTATATACCTAAACCTTTCAGCAGCGATTATTTAAAATCGAGAATTGAGAACTTGATCAGGCAAAGAAAAGTGCTTCAGTCGGCTTTTTTGTCAAAATATGGTGCTCAGCCGAAGAAAGAACCTTTAGAAGCCATCGCTTATCCTGTGTCGCAAATTGTTCCTTTGGATGAGCTGTTTATGCAGAAGCTGGTAGGGTTTATGGAAGAGAATTACAGTAATCCGGGACTGCGGGTTAATGATCTGGCAGAGTTCATGAATATGAGCCGTTCTGTATTCAATCGGAAAGTGAATGGTATCATGGGGATTTCTCCGATAGAATATATAAAGAATTATAGGTTGAATAAAGCGAAAAGTTTTATACAAAGTGGTATGTCTTTCTCTGAGGTTGCTTTTGCCGTCGGCTTCTCTGATCCCGGTTACTTTGGCAAGGCGTTTAAAAAAGCATTTAATCAGACTTTGACTGAGTATAAAAATAATAACTAAGTTCCGTTTTGTGCTGTTTATGAAGGTAAATAGCAAGAAAATACCTTATTGATGTAAGATTTTACCTTTGGTTCTCAAGGGTAAAATCTATCTTTGTGCTCATTGACACAGTATGAAAATGTTCCGGAAAACTTTTATGAATATAATTTTTTAAACATGATAGGATGAGTACGAAATTTTATGTAATAGCTGTTTGGACGCTGTTAAGTTTTGTGGTAAAAGTAAATGCACAAGACAAAGTGGAATGTTGGGACCGGTTTGAGTTGAGTTTTAAACAGGTGACCAAAGGGAATCCTTTTGATACACGTCTTTCCGCTACTTTCATTTGTGGAAAGGAAAAGAAAACGGTGGAAGGATTTTATGATGGTGAGAATACTTATAGGATACGGTTTATGCCTGCTGTCGCCGGGGAATGGAGGTATGTTACATCTTCCAGTATAGGAGCTATGAATGGTCGGAAAGGTACATTCACAGTGGTACCCGCCGGAAAAGATAATCATGGCATGGTGTTGGTGGACGGAGAACATAATTTTAAATATGCGGACGGTACCCGTTATTATCCGATGGGTACGACGGCCTATGCATGGACACATATGAAGGAAACGACTCAGGAGGCTACTTTGAAATCGTTTGGTGAAGCCGGTTTTAATAAGGTAAGGATGTGTGTGTTTCCTAAAAACTATTCTTTAGTGAAAGACGAGCCCGCGCTTTATCCTTTTGAAATGGAGAAGACGATAAAAGATAAGGAAGGAAATGAAAGGAAAGAATGGGACTTTGACAGATTTGACCCGGCTTTTTTCAGCATTTGGAGAAACGGATAGACCAACTGAACCGTTTGGGGATTGAGGCGGATTTGATCCTTTTCCATCCTTATGATAAAGGAAGATGGGGCTTTGATGCTATGTCGAATGAGGTGAATGTACGTTATATTAAATATATTACTGCGCGTTTGGCTTCTTTTAGAAATGTATGGTGGTCTATGGCAAACGAGTGGGATTATGTAAAAGCGAAAACTGTGGACGATTGGAAGCTGTTGACGAAAACAGTGGTTGAGAATGATCCTTATCGCCATTTATGTTCTATTCATGGAGCGACGGCTACTTATTTTGATTATTGGATGCCTGAATTTACCCATGTCAGCATACAAGATGAGGCACCGGTACTGAGTTCTACCGCTTCTGCTACTTTAAGAAAAATTTATCGCAAACCGGTTATATGTGATGAGGTTGGGTATGAAGGGAATCTACCTTATCGTTGGGGAAGGTTAAGTCCGCAGCAGATGACTTACTTTATTTTGAATGGTTTGTTGGGTGGGATTTATGTCACTCACGGTGAATGTTATCAGCAGGGGAACGAACCTATCTTTTGGGCGCAAGGGGGATCTTTAAAAGGTGAAAGCTGGAAACGTGTGAAATTTTTGAGAACGATTCTTGAAGCTGCTCCCTATCCGTTGGAGATGGCAGATATCAGTCGTGACTTGGTTACTTCTACTGCTGGACCGGACTATTATCTGGTCAATATGGGAAAAGATGTGAAAGGTTTCTGGACTTTTAATCTGCCGGTAAAAAATGCAGATTATAACAAATTGCAAAAGAATAAACGGTTTAAAGTAGAGATTATTGATGTGTGGGCCATGACTGTCACGGAATATCCTGTGATATTTGAAACAACAGAGGAATTGGATTATCGTGTTTTTGATATACATCATCGGGGAGTAAGAATTCCGGATACTCCTTATATTGTTCTTAGAATAACAGAGGTGAAATGATGGGATAAGCCTTCTGACGGGAGATGATTGATTTTTTTTATCATAAAAAAGGCTAATAGTTTTCGATTCTTTTTGTTTTAGCTTAAATTTGCAGTATAATTAACTCCCTAGATACACTAAAATGTTAAATACAGTAGAAGAAGGATTGGAAGATATTCGCCAGGGCAAAGTATTGATCGTTGTTGATGACGAAGATCGTGAAAACGAAGGCGATTTTATCGTTTCAGGAGAAAAGATTACTCCTGAAATTGTAAATTTTATGATTACTCATGGCAGAGGGTTGTTATGTGCTCCTCTGCCACGTTCACGTTGTGAAGAACTTGGTCTGGCTCCGATGGCAGAAGAAAACACTTCATTGCTAGGTACACCGTTTACTATGTCGGTAGATTTAAGAGGGTATGGCTGTACTACGGGAGTTTCTGCTTTCGACCGTTCGTCAACAATAAAAGCTTTGGTGGCAGGAAATCTGAATCCTTCCGAGTTTGCTCGTCCGGGGCATGTGTTCCCCCTTTACGGTGCGGAAAATGGAGTATTGGAACGTAATGGACATACCGAAGCTACACTGGATATGACAAGAATGGCAGGTTTGAAACCCGGAGGAGCTCTTGTTGAAATTTTGAATGAAGATGGTACAATGGCGCGTCTTCCCCAACTAGGTGAGATTGCAGCAAAATTCGGTTTGAAAATTGTTTCCATTAAGGATATTCAGGAATATCGTAAAAAACATAACCTCTAAATCTAATAAATATGGCACTCAATCAAAGAAGAGTAAAGATATTGCATCTGATTCGTGAAGACGGACATGCAAAAGTTCAGGACCTTAGTAAAATTTTCAATGTGACGGATGTAACGATCCGTCAGGATTTGGAAGCCTTGGAACAAATGGGGTATATCCAAAGAGAGCATGGAGGTGCGTTTCTGAAAGGAGTAGGGTCGTTTGCCAAGACCGGACAATTGTTCAATCAGACTCATTTGGAGGAAAAGAAAGAAATTGCTCAGAAAGCTATTCAGTTTATTCAGGAGGGGGACAGTATAATTCTTGATTCCGGTTCTACAACTACAGAGATCGCAAAGCTTTTAATGAATTATAAGGACCTGACAGTCATTACTAATGCTTTGAATATAGCTTTGATTTTAGGTGAGAATCATGGTATTAATCTAATTGTTACCGGAGGTGAGTTCAAGGCTCCTACACTTTCTTTGACAGGAAAAATGGCGGCCGATTCATTTAAAGATATACGTGCTAATAAATTGTTTCTAGCTACAGCTGGTATTTCTTCGGATATGAAACTGACTTATCCTAGTCTAAGTGATTTGGTCGTGAAATCTGCTATGATAGAATCTGCCAGTAAAGTGTATCTGGTGGCTGATTGTTCAAAAATAGGTGTCAGTGCTTTTGCTAGTTTAGGCTCGGTTTCATTAGCAAATGCTATTATTACAGATAGTACTATAACCGAGGAGGATTTTGAAAGATTAAAAGAATTGGAGGTCGAAGTAATCTGATTCTTACTGAAATAAAGGTAATATGGGTGATTGAGAATGTTGGAAAATACATTCTTGATCACCTTTTTTATCAACTCTGATTTTTGCTTCCCTATTTGTCCTTATTGTTTGCTTCTTTTTTTATAACTGTTCTGCTGGGTACAAAAGAGACGATCGAAGAGTCTTATTTATATAGAGATATAACCTTGTTGACAGAATAAATTAATTGTCCCGGTTTATAGGTTATATGGAAATATATTGTTAATATAATTAAATCGAATTTCATTTTCTTTCGTTTAATGTTGGATAATTCCGGTTGAATTCCGTTATTTGCGAAAGAATAAGAAAATAAATGATAATAATATGCAAGTTGAAACGTTAGAATTACAATCGGAAAAGAATCGGAAACGATTGGTTGAGATTGTGTATAAAGCAAAAGCAGGGCACATTGGAGGTGATCTATCGTGTCTTAACGTGCTTACAGCACTTTATTTTGATATAATGCGTGTTTGGCCGGATAAACCAAAGGAAACGAAAAGAGATCGTTTTGTAATGAGTAAGGGACACTGTGTGGAGGCTTTATATGTTACTCTTGAGGCAAAAGGCTTTATTTCTCATGAGATAACCGATACTTTAGGTGAGTTCGGGTCTATTTTGTCCGGTCATCCTACTATAGAGGTACCGGGTATTGAAGTAAATACGGGAGCTTTAGGGCATGGCTTGTCTGTAGGCGTTGGAATGGCGATTGCTGCCAAAATGGATAAAGCTGATTATAAAACGTATGTACTGATGGGAGATGGTGAGCAAGGGGAAGGTTCGATATATGAAGCTGCTATGGCAGGAAACCAATATAAATTGGATAATCTGGTAGCCATTATTGACCGTAATCGTTTGCAGATCAGCGGTACAACCGAGGAGGTCATGTCATTGGAGAGTATGCGTGACCGCTGGACTGCTTTCGGCTGGGATGTGTTGGAAATGAATGGGGATGAAATGGAAGATATCATCCGGACTTTCCATTCTATTGATTATACGAATAAAAAGCCTCATTTGCTTATCTCCCATACTACAAAAGGGAAAGGAGTATCTTATATGGAAGGCATTGCAAAATGGCATCATGGCGTGCCTACAGCCGAACAATATGAAGAGGCTGTTCGTGAGATATCCGAAAGAATTGAAAAACTAGAAAAAGAAAACAATGGCAAATAATATAATAGCGTGCAGAAAGAGCTTTACAGATACATTGCTGGAGTTGGCTCGTCAGGATAAAGATATTGTGGCGGTTACAACAGACGCCAGGGGTTCTGTTACTTTGGGAGATTTTGCAAAAGAATTACCCGCACAGTTTGTAGAATGTGGAATAGCCGAACAGGATGCGGTAGGAATTTCAGCAGGTTTGTCACATAGCGGAAAAAAAGTTTTTGTATGTGGTCCGGCTTGCTTCTATGTGGCACGTAGCTTGGAACAGGTGAAAGTTGATTTGGCTTATAGTCAGAATAATGTGAAGATATTGGGAGTGAGTGGTGGTGTCGCATACGGTGCTTTAGGGGCTACTCATCATAGTCTGCATGATATTGCCGTATTAAGAACTTTTCCGGGAATGAATATCGTTCTCCCCTGTGATGCCCGTCAGACACGTAAGTTGGTCAAGCTATTGGTCGATTATCCCGAACCGGTGTATGTACGTGTAGGAAGAGCTGCTGTTCCCGATGTGTATGAGAATGATGATTTTGATTTTGTTCTGGGAAAAGCTAATATGCTGCTGGATGGTACGGACCTGACCATCATTGCTACTGGAGAAACGGTTTATCATGCTTATCAAGCTGGTTTGATGTTACAGGAGAAAGGCATTAAGGCACGTGTGTTGGATATGTCTTCCATAAAGCCTGTTGATGTGGAAGCTATCAAGAAAGCGGCAGAAGAAACCGGAAAAATTATCACTGTGGAAGAGCATAGTAAGTTTGGTGGTTTGGGAGCTATTGTGGTTGAGACGCTTTCTGAAAATCCGGTTCCGGTACGTATTATCGGTATTCCCGATGAAAATGTAGTTCATGGAAACTCTCATGAAATCTTTGCTCATTATGGGTTGGATAAAGAAGGAATCTGTAAGGCTGCTCTTGAATTCATGAAAAAATAAACATGTCCTTTTAAAATCTAATAGTATGATTAGCAAAATAATTACCATAGACCAAAGTACTTCGGCGACAAAAGCTATGCTGTTCTCTGAAAGTTGCGAATTGTTGCATCGGGTCAATATAGAGCATCAGCAATTCTATCCGCAACTAGGATGGGTGGAACACGATGCCGAAGAAATTTATAAAAATACCATAGAAGCTATACATTGTTTGCTAGAGAAGGAGGAAGTGAATGGGAAAGACATTTCTTATTCTCTTGCCATCACAAATCAGCGTGAAACGGTAGTTGTTTGGAATAAGCGGACTGGTAAACCTGTTTATCACGCCGTGGTATGGCAATGCCAGCGAGGGGCAGCTATTTGCAAGGAACTGAAAGATAAGGGATACAGCGAACTGGTACAACGGAAGACCGGATTGCTTATCGATCCTTATTTTTCTGCCAGTGGTGCTAAGTGGATATTGGATAACGTGGAAAATGCACGTGAACTGGCAGAAAAAGGCGATTTGTTGATGGGCACTATTGATTCCTGGCTGATTTGGAAACTGACCGAAGGCAGGAACCATCTGACTGATTATACGAATGCGTCGCGTACCATGCTTTTTAATATTCATACTTTAGACTGGGATGAAGAGTTGTTGAAACTCTTCATTATCCCCCGGAGTATGATGCCGGAAGCTTTGCCCTGTGATGCTATTTTTGGAGAAACAACGATAGAGGGTTTGTTCAAATCTCCGATACAAATAGCAGGTGTTTTAGGTGATTCCCATGGAGCATTAACCGGTCAGATGTGTTTTGAGGCAGGTATGGGGAAGGTGACATACGGAACAGGATCATCTGTTATGGTTAACATTGGAGAAGAGGCTGTTACTGCTCCTGAAGGGCTGGTCACGTCCGTTGGATTCTCGGCTTTAGGCAAAGTGTATTATGCTTTCGAGGGAAATATCCATTGTACCGGAGCCACTATCAAGTGGATGGTGGAGAAATTGGGATTGGTGGATTCGTTCAATCAAATTGAAACCTTGGCAACTTCGGTTAAAAACAATGATGGAGTCTATCTGGTTCCGGCTTTTACCGGATTGGGAGCTCCTTGGTGGAAACCGGATGCCAAAGCTGCCATCTGGGGAATGACACTGAATGCAGGCAAGGCACATGTGCTGCGTGCGGGATTGGAATCTATCGCTTATCAAGTGAAGGATTTGATAGACATGATGACACGGCAGGCAGGTATCGAATTGAAAGCCCTTCGTGTTGACGGAGGCCCCACGAAGAATCAGTTCCTGATGCAATTTCAGGCTGATATGTTGCAGGCTGTCATTAACCGTTCGGAAATAGAAGAAGCTTCTGCATTAGGGGCTGTTGTCATGAATGGCTTTGCCCGTAAGAAATGGACTAGTTTCCAAGAAGCTGCTGCCATGCGTACCATTGATAATTGCATTACTCCATGTATGGAGGAAAAGGAACTTCAATCCTTGTATAGCGGATGGCGTGAAGCTGTCAAAAAAGTAATAGGACAGAATAACTAACTGAATATATCGTAACTTTTAATACCATTAGAAATGAAAAACAAGAAGAAAATGTGTTTTGGTGTTATCATTGGAACACGCGCTTATTTTAACTCGGAATTAGCAAAAGACGTTCGCAAACAATTGCTGGAAACACTGACAAAAGAAGGGTATGACTATGTCATTCTTCCCGAAGACGCTACGCCGACAGGCAGTAGCAGTATCGAAACAAGAGAAGATGGCTTGAAGTGTGCTAAATTGTTCCGTGAGAATCGGGAACGTATAGATGGAATCATTGTTTCACTGCCCAATTTCGGTTTTGAAATCGGTATCATCAATGCCATCAGTGTGGCCGATCTGAATGTGCCTGTTTTGGTTCAGGCATGTGATGACGAGAATGATAAAGTTGATTTGGATAGCCGTCGTGACGCATTCTGTGGTAAGATTTCCGTATGCAATAACTTGTATCAGTACGGCATTCCTTTTACTGATACCACCCTTCATACTTACTCTATTTATTCTGATTTGCTGGCTGCCGATATCAATAAATTTGCAGCTATCTGCCGTGTAGTTAATGGTCTTCGTCATGCTCGTATCGGTGCTATCGGTACTCGTCCCGCAGGATTCCAGACGGTTCGTGCCAGTGAGAAGCTGTTGCAGGCATCGGGTATTACAGTCATTCCGGTAGACCTTTCCGAGATTTTGGCTGCTGCCCATAAGATTGAGGATACCGATGAGGTATTGCAGGCCAAACTGAAAGAAATCAGACAGTATGCTGTTGTTCCTGAACAATACAGTGATAAGCTGGTTTTGCAGGCTAAATTTGGTGTGGCCGTAGAAAAATGGATGGAGGCCAATGAAATTGATGCTGTGGCTATCCAGTGTTGGGACTCTTTGGAACAAAACTACGGTTGTGCGGCTTGTGTGACTATGAGTATGTTGAGTGAGAAACTAATTCCTGCTGCCTGTGAAGTGGATATTGCCGGTGCAGTATCTATGTATGCGTTGACTTTGGCTTCCGGGTGTCCGTCGGCGTTGCTTGACTGGAACAATAACTTTGCCGAAGATCGTAACAAGTGTGTATGTACACATTGTGGTAACTTCCCTAAATCTTTCGTCATGAATGATCTTAAACTGGGAACCTTGGGTGTATTGGGTAGAACCTTGGGTAAAGTACACACTTTCGGTGCCGTTTACGGTAAAGTAAAACAGGGTGATTTTACATTCTTCCGTATCTCGACAGATGATACGAAGGGTTGTATCAAGTCTTATTTGGGTAAAGGTGACCTGACTGATGATCCATACGGAATGGATGGTTGTATAGCAGTAACCAAGGTGGATAATCTGCAGCCGCTTATGAAATATATCTGTAAGAATGGATTCGAACATCACGTGGCTATGTGCCGTGGCAATGTGAAAGATATTCTGGCAGAAGCTATTGAAACTTATCTGAACTGGAATATCTATATTCACGAATAATATCGATGAAATATGATATTGGTAGATAATTACTTTTTGGCAATCCTCTGCTGTGTCATTTGCTGTGCCTGTTGGGGTTCCTGGGCAAATACACAGAAGATGGTTGCTGCCAAGCAATGGAGCTTTGAACTGTTTTATTGGGATTTGACCGTCGGTTTGTTCCTTACAGCTTTATTGGGGGCGGTGACTTTAGGAAGTATGGGAAGTGAAGGCCGTACCTTTTTTCAGGATTTGGCAGTCATGGACTGGTCTAGCATTCAATATGCATTCTTGGGCGGTGTTGTATGGAATTTCGGCAATATATTTCTTACAGCAGCCATTGCTGTAGCCGGAATGTCAGTAGGTTTTCCTATCGGTGGAGGCTTGGCCTGGATTGGAGGTATTGTATTCAATTATTTATTAATCTCTTTGGCCGGTCAGACCTATCAGGGAAATCAGTTTTTACTATGGAGTGGTGTGTTAGTCATCATTATCGCTATCTTGATTTGCGGAAAAGCATATGGAAAGTTATCATCCGGTAAAGCTTCCACACCCAAGAAAGGTATCTTGTTGGCTATTATGGCAGGTATTGCTATCATGTTCTTTTATGGATTGGTTGTAAAATCCCTGGATCCGCAGTATGTGGCCGGTGGAACCGGAACATTGACTCCTTATACAGGTGTGTTCTTCTTTGCGGTAGGTATATTGGTTAGTACACCGATATTTAATACATTCGCCATGAAACATCCCGTGGAAGGCAGGGTAGTGACCATGAAAGATTACTTTGCCGGTGATGCAAAGACTCATCTCACAGGGATGCTGGGAGGTTTTATATGGATGGGTGGCATGGTGATTAGTTTTATGGGAGCCGGTGCTGCCAATCCGGCTATCTCATACGCCCTTAGCAACGCGGCCCCTGTGGTGGCCATGATATGGGGAGTCTTTGTCTGGAAGGAGTTTAAAGATGCTCCGAAAGGAACTGATAAACTGATTGTGGCTATGTTTGCTTTGTTTATTATCGGCTTAATAAGCATAACTTTGTCGAATTGAAATTTGAATGAAGAGAAACTATAAAATAGGGCTTGTAATGAAGTCGTTACAAGCCGATTTTTTCAAAGTGATGAAAGAGGGGGCTATTCAGTATGCGGCCCCTCTTCCGTTTTTGGATTTGATTTGTGTGGGAACGGCTACACAGACAGAGGTAAAGGAACAGATTGACTTGATGTATTCTTTGATTCATCAACAAGTCGATGCCATCGTATTGGTGCCTATAGACTCAAAGGCTTTGGTTCAGCCTGCAGTAGAGGCTGTCAGGAAAGGAATTCCGGTAATTAATATTGATATTCAGCTGGATGCTCAGCTATTGGAGCAGGCAGGAGTAGAAGTGGCTTTTGTGGGACCGGATAATTTTGCGGCTGCGTATAAAGTAGGTAAATTATTGGGTAAGAAGTTGCGGAATGAAGATAAAGTTGCTATTATTGAAGGATTGGCGGCAGCCGATAATGCGCAGCAGCGTAAAAGAGGTTTCATCAAAGCGATAGAAGAAAAAGGGTTAAGATTGGTGGCGTCCGAACCAGCCGACTGGGAAACGGAGAAAGCCGCCGAAGTCTTTCAGGCTATGTGGATGCGGTATCCTGATTTGAAAGCTGTATATTGCAGCAATGATGCGATGGCGTTGGGGGTTCTTCAGCAAATGCAAGAAAAAAAATGCTATTTGCCGGTAGTGGGTTTTGATAATGATGCGGTAATGAAAGAATTTCTTTCTACAGGAAAACTGGTTGCTACAGCTGACATTTTCAGTTCACAAATGGCTGTCCGAGGGATTGAGTTCGCTTTGGATGTACTGGAAGGAAGAATAGAGAATAGAGGGGTTCATTCTACTGCTTATGAAATTATAAAACAATGAGTTTATATTGGGAAACGGCCTATACTGAGATATGCACCCAAAGCACCGGCTGTTTAACTTCTTAATATGACTGACAATGAGCAATATTAAGAAGTATTCTTTTACGAATGAAATATTTAGTGTAATTTTGTGGCTCAAAATAAATTAAATAGAATCATTATGGCAGCAAACCAGGTATACCTAAAGGAACGAGAGATTTTTCGCCGGTGGAAATGGCGAAACGTAATTATATATTCAATACGATTCGTGATGTATTTCATCTTTTCGGCTATCAGCAGATTGAAACTCCTTCTATGGAGAATTTGTCTACCTTGATGGGAAAATACGGTGATGAAGGGGATAAGTTATTGTTTAAGATACAGAACTCAGGTGATTATTTCAACGGCATTACCGATGAGGAATTGCTGAGCCGCAATGCGGTAAAGCTGGCGAGCAAATTCTGTGAAAAGGGATTGCGCTATGACCTCACTGTACCGTTCGCCCGTTACGTGGTCATGCACCGTGACGAAATCAGTTTCCCTTTCAAGCGTTATCAAATTCAGCCGGTTTGGCGTGCGGACCGTCCTCAGAAGGGCCGTTATCGTGAATTCTATCAGTGTGATGCCGATGTGGTAGGCAGTAATTCTTTATTGAATGAAGTGGAGCTGGTACAGATGATAGACCGGGTATTTGGCAAATTCGGAGTACGCGTTTCAATTAAAATCAATAACCGTAAGATATTGACCGGTATTGCCGAGATCATAGGTGAGGCCGATAAAATTGTGGATATCACCGTAGCTATTGATAAGCTGGACAAGATAGGCTTGGAAAATGTAAATGCGGAATTGGCTTCTAAAGGGATTCCTCAAGAGGCTATTGATAAATTGCAGCCGATTATTTTATTGAGTGGAAGCAATGAAGAGAAATTGGAAACTTTGAAAACAGTCCTTGCAGCCAGTGAAACGGGAATGAAGGGAGTAGAAGAAAGTGAATTCATATTAAAAACCGTATCTACACTGGGTGTGAAGAGTGAAGTGGAACTGGATTTGACTTTGGCTCGTGGCTTGAATTATTATACTGGCGCTATTTTTGAAGTGAAAGCCTTGGATGTACAGATTGGCAGTATCAGCGGTGGCGGCCGTTATGATAACCTGACCGGTGTCTTTGGTATGGACGGTATGTCTGGTGTAGGTATCTCTTTCGGAGCCGACCGTATTTTTGATGTGTTGAATCAGTTGGATTTGTACCCGAAAGAAGCGGTGAACGGAACTGAACTGTTGTTTGTAAACTTCGGTGATAAAGAAGCTGCTTATTGTCTGCCTATCCTGGCAAAAGTCCGTGAAACAGGGGTACGTGCCGAAATTTATCCGGATGCTGCTAAAATGAAGAAGCAGATGGGATATGCCAATGACAAGCAGATTCCTTTTGTCGCCATTGTTGGTGAAAATGAAATGAACGAAGGGAAACTGACTTTGAAGAATATGACTACGGGCGAGCAGTCACTGGTTACACCGGATGAGTTGTTGGCAGTAGTGAAAGCTTGATCTCATCAAGCGGATGTTGTCGGAATAGTCCGGTATATTCATCCGTGATTATCTATGCGGATTAACAGATTATTTTTTTTTTCTTCCGTCACTATATCTCCTTTAGAATCAGTGAGATGTGGTGACGGAAGTTCTTTTTTCCCTCCGAAATGGTTTGTTCTCCTTTCCCTGTGTGGAGTCGGCCTGATAGCTACCGGTCACTATGGCAGATGTGTTTAGTACCCCTTTTTATATTCTCGTCCGGTTTCTTTTGTAGCTTTGTCTGTCTTCTTTTGTTGTTTCACCTAGGTGACAATGCATTGGCACCTAAGTGGAGAGGCGTAGTCACCCAAGTGATACGATTGCTTCACCTTGGTGAAACTATAAATTCAACTAAGTGTTTGCACGATAAGGCCTTGTAAATGAAGTAAATGGATGAACCATCATGTAGGACACATCAAGAAGGAAAATCTATGAGTCTTCAGAAACAATGGTAAAAATCCACATACATACCAGTTAAGGGGAATTACGGATCCTTTTACACCACAAACCGTTGAAAATAAATGGTTTGTGGTGATAGAAACAAAAAAAGAACAGATGTCTTTTTAATACGCTATCTTATCCAATATCCCGTTCAAGTGTGCAATAGCCACTCCATAATTAGTCATGGGAATCTGTTGCTTACGGGCATTATCAATCCGGTTTAGTACATATTTGCGATTGAACATGCAGGCTCCGCAATGAATGATTAAGTGATAGGGTGTCAAATCCTCCGGAAAGTCTGTACCTGCAACGATATCTATTTGTAGCTCTTCGCCTATCTTTTTACGCAACATACGTGGAAGCTTTACTCTGCCTATGTCCTCGGTGGCAGGGGCATGAGTGCAGGCTTCCGCTATCAGTACCCGTGACTGTGGGGTGAGGCAGTCTATGGCTGAGGCTCCTTCTATATAATAATGTATATCTCCCTTATATCCTGCCATCAGGACAGAGAAAGAGGTGAGAAGGCTATCTGCCGGCTTTCGTTCATAAACGGTATGAAAACCTGGGAGTCGGTTATAATCAGTTTCGGAGGGCGGGACAGAGCCTGCAAGGTGGAAGCTATTTGGTCTGTTGTACAACTCATCACCAGGCATTTCTTGTCCAATAATTCGCGCATCGTCTGTACTTGTGGAAGGATGAGACGGCCTTTGGGAGCCTGTATATCTTGCGGCATGACTAAGAGCACTAAATCTCCTTCTTTAACCAGATTTCCGGTAATGGTTTGTTGCCCGAAATCTGCCGGTAACTTTTCCAGAATCGCCTGATGTATCTTCTTTATACCTGTTCTTTCCTTTGCGCTGATAACGAGAGGCTTTTGACCGCAATCTTTTTCTATACGGAGTAGGGTGGATGCTATGTCTTTTCGTATGTCAGCCTTGTTCAGTAGCAAGATGACAGGGATGTTTTTTTCCTCCAATTGCTTCATCCACTTCTTTTCCTCTTCATGGGCTTCGTCTTCACAAAGAAGTAAGGCTATGTCTGTTCGTTCGATGGCTTTCAGCGTGCGGATGATGCGCATTTCTCCTAATTCTCCTTCATCGTCAAATCCCGGTGTGTCGATAAAGAGACAAGGGCCGATTCCTTGAATCTCCATGGCTTTGCTCACGGTGTCTGTCGTGGTACCGGGGATATCCGATACAAGGGCAGTATCCTGTCCGGTCAAGGCATTGATTAAAGAGGACTTGCCACTGTTGCGCCGCCCGAAGAGGGCGACGTGCAGGCGGTTGGCAGATGGGGTGTTGTTTAAACTCATATGTGGTTACTTTATCAGTCTGGAAACATCGCCCGGCGCGTGGGCCGGATTAGAATCTGAAATCTCGTTTCCCTTCTTCTATCTTTTTCAGGTTACGGGTTGCTATTTCTTTTATTTTCGGATTGGGAACGTGTTCCAATTCTTTTTTTATCAATTGGATTCCCTTGGCTCGTGTATCCGCTGTCGCATAATCTTCCAGATACTCTTTCAGTGTCATCAATGCATTGGGTGCACAACAATTAGCAATTTGTCCCGATTTGACTAATGACATAAAGCGGTCACCTGTACGTCCTTCTCGGTAACAAGCTGTACAGAAACTGGGAATGTGCCCTAAATCGAGCAACCAGTTCACTACTTCATCCAAGGTACGGGTATCGCTGATATCGAATTGTGCCGAGTTTTCTTCCGGTGTTTCCGGAATGGCATAACCGCCTACGCTGGTCCGGGAACCACCGCTGATTTGTGAAATTCCCAGATTCAAGACCTTACGTCGGGTTGCAGCCGATTCCCTTGTAGAGATAATCATGCCTGTATAAGGAACAGCAATACGGATTACTGCCACAATCTTACAGAATATCTCGTCCGAGATGGCGTTCGGAAAGTCTTGCGTGGCGATATCATCTGCCGGACAAATACGAGGAACGCTGATGGTATGCGGACCTACTCCGAAAGTGGCTTCCAGATGTTCGGCATGCATCAATAATCCTACAAAGTCATAGCGGTAGGTATTCAGCCCGAATAAAACACCTAGTCCTACATCGTCAATTCCTGCTTCCATGGCACGGTCCATCGCTTTGGTATGATAAGCATATTTGCTTTTCGGACCGGTGGGATGCAGGGCTTCGTAATTTTCTTTATGATAAGTTTCCTGAAACAAAATATAAGTGCCGATACCTGCGTCTTTCAGTTTGCGATAGTTTTCTACGGTGGTGGCGGCTATGTTGACATTGACCCGTCGGATGGCTCCGTTTTTATGCTTGATGCTATAAATGGTCCGGATGGATTCCAATATATATTCTATAGGGTTCCGTAGCGGGTCTTCTCCTGCTTCCAGTGCCAGACGTTTGTGTCCCATATCCTGCAAGGCAATTACTTCCTTACGAATTTCTTCTTGTGTCAGTTTCTTGCGTGCTATGGTCTTGTTCTTCAAATGATAAGGACAGTAAACACATCCGTTCACACAATAATTGGAAAGGTACAGGGGGGCGAACATCACAATACGGTTACCGTAAAACTTATGTTTGATTTCCTGTGCCAGATGGAAGATATGTTCTATCAAATCCGGTTGGTCACATTCCAATAGTAACGCTGCCTCACGATGGGATAGTCCTTTGCATCGGGCGGCTTTGTCAATCAGTTGCTCTATCAGAGCACGATTACTTTTGTTGCTGCGGGCATACTCCAGTGTTTCCAGTATTTCCTGGTGGTCAATGAATTCTTCCGCTATTTTAGAATCTGCTTTATACATATTTATTAGGGGTTAGTGATTATAATCACCTCTATCTGTTGATATCCGGTAACCGATTGTTTCCAATCGTTGTGCCAAGTTTCGTAGACCTTCGGCGGCTTCGGCGCCGAAAGCTGCTTTGTTGTCATACAAAGCATATTTTTCTCTTTGCTCCCGAGGGGAGAGATTGGGCATCACTACATTAGCTCCTGCCAATATTCCTTTTTCCCGTCCGTCCGGTGACAAGGTGGCAAGGGCGGTGGTCGATGGAATCAGGGCGGACGGGTGCATCAACCGGAAAAGGGATAATAGCTTGAGAGTCATTTCCACACTTCCGGCCGGTTCCATTCCGAATGGTGTTTCATGGTGGGGGATAAAAGGACCTATACCAATCATCTGGGGATGGAACTGTTCTATGAACAACAGGTCTTCTACCAGATGGGGCAGAGTTTGTCCCGGACTACCTACCATGATTCCTGTTCCGGTTTGATATCCTATTTCTTTCAGCCATTGCAAACATTGGAGGCGATGCTTTAGTGACATTTCTTCAGGATGGAGTTTCCGGTAATGCTGTTCGTTATGTGTTTCGTGCCGAAGCAGGTATCGGTTCGCTCCTGCCCGGAAAAAACGCTCGTATACTTCCCGTGATTTCTCTCCTAACGAAAGGGTGATGGCACAATCGGAGAACTCATTGCGGATGGCGGCTACGGTTGCTTCTATCCACTCGTCTGTCAAGGCAGGGTCTTCGCCGCCTTGCATTACGAAGGTACGGAACCCGAGTGCGTATCCTTCACGGCAACATTCCAAAATGGTTTCGCGCTTTAATGCGTAGCGGGCCACAGCAGGATTTCCTTTTCTTATTCCGCAATAATAGCAATTGTTACGACATCGGTTGCCCACCTCGATAAGCCCACGGATAAAGATGGCATTCCCGAAATGCGCTAAAGTAACCTCTTGGGCCTGTTGTTGGAGATACATTAAAGTATCAGCGTCCTGACAGGTGAGGAGAATAGCATATTCTTCGCCGGTCAAGCTATGTTTATGGCGCAATTTATCAATCAGTTGCTTCATTCGTACTTTTTTATTAATGGAAAACCTGAAAAGCTCACCAGCTACTGTAGGGGCAGCCTCCATGCGTTTGCCTAGTGGCACGCAATGAACTTTATACATTCGAAGGTGTGTCAAAATGATAGATTGTTTTCATTTTGACACACTTCCCTATGGTGAAGGATTGCGAATAACGTCTTTCCGCTAAGGTAGTTTCTACTTTTAATACGTCTTCTCCTGTTTAGCCAGTTCTTGTACCAACTGACGTTTCCCGTTACTGCCGCTATGAGTACTGGGTCCTGTGATACATCCCCCCTCGCAGGCCATCACTTCGATGAACTGTCCGGGAGCTTTTCCCGATTTTGCGTATGCACGTAATGTTCCGATATTCTTCTTGTTTAAATCGGATACCTGTATGGCATTGATTTTGTCCGCTTCCATTTTCAAGAATGCCTTTACGGCTCCCATCACGCCGCCGGCTTGTGCAAACCCATGCGCTTCGCGAACAGATGAGAATTCCATGGCGTATGGCTGTACAATCTCCAAGTTGACTTCGAAAGCATCGAAAATAGAAGAAACTTCCTCAAACGTCATCACAAAATCCACAGCTTCATCACGTTGGGCCTCTTTACGTTTGGCTACACATGGGCCTACGAATACGATCTTTGCATCAGGATACTTCTCTTTGGCTATACGTGCTGCATAATACATAGGCGAACCTGTGCCGGAAACGTATTTTTTCATATCGGGAATATACTTGTTCACCAGCTCGATGTACGATGGACAGCATGAAGTGGTCATGAATTTCTGTCCTTCCTCCAACTTCTCTATCAGTTCGTGTGCTTCGTGTTCTACGGTAGACATGGCGCCTTGTGCCACTTCAATTATATCGGTGAAACCGATTTGTCTGAATGCACCATATACCTGTTCGATAGTTGTGCTGAATTGCCCTAAAATAGATGGCGCGACAATGGCTACCACTTGTTCTCCTTTACGGATGCGTTGCAACACATCGAATGTCTGTGATATTTCAAAAATGGCCCCGAAAGGACAAGCATTCATACATTTACCGCAATAAATACATTTGTTCTCGTCGATATGCTCTATACCGTGTTCATCTTTGCTGATCGCTTTGACAGGACAAGATTCTTCGCAAGGAACAGGAATATAAACGATTGCGTGATAAGGACAGCTTTTGTGGCAGATGCCGCAACTGATGCAGGTATCATGGTCGATCCATGCCTTGCCGGTGTCAGCATGTACATGTACGGCTCCTTTAGGACAATTGTACTGGCAACTGCGGGCGGTACATCCCCGGCATAAGTCGGTGATTTCGTAATTGATCTGTACGCAGGCCGAGCATGCTTCGTCTATAACACACATAATGTTGTCTTTGGGCTTTCCATTGTTTGCACGTTCTATAGCACGTGCGGCATATTCGGATAGTGGAGTGAGCTCATCGGTTTCGTCATCCATATCCAGCCCCAATAGAGGAAGGGATTTGTATTTCCATACAGCGCGTTCTTTGTGTACGCAGCAGCGCCCTGCATGTTTTGAACGTCGGGGGCTGAGTTCTAATGGCAGACGGTCTATTTTGTCTGTTGTCAGTTCTCCGTTTTTCCACAATTTTACAAGTTCTGTCAGCAATCTGTGGCGGACAATCATAATGTTGTTCGTAAATGCCATATAGTTAAAGGGGTTAGTTATTAGGTTTTGCAAAGATAGTGATAGTTTGTGTCCTATGGAAATATTAAAAAAAGAAAAATCACATTTTCCTCTTTTTATATTCAGATTTGTTCTGTCGCTGTGGAATGTAGCCGACTGGTTTATATATGAATCTTTATAGGTAAAAATAATAAATTTCGTAAAAGCAACTGATAATGGCAGGGGAAGAGGAAACCATTTTAGTGAAAGATATGTTATAGCTGTGCCAATTTGGCAGAATAAAACTGTCAATTTCTCCTTTTTCATGTTTGGCACGTTTTTCGCAAGATATTTTGCGTCACTGCTTAAAGATGACGGATAATTGATATAATTAAAAGTATAACATATAAAAATTAAGAACTATGAACATTAAACCATTAGCAGACAGAGTATTGATTCTTCCAGCTCCTGCGGAAGAAAAAACAATCGGTGGTATCATTATTCCTGATACAGCAAAGGAAAAACCATTGCAAGGTGAAGTTGTCGCAATAGGTAACGGAACGAAAGACGAGGAGATGGTGTTGCATGTAGGTGATCAGGTATTGTATGGCAAATACTCGGGTACAGAATTGGAACATGACGGTAAGAAATACCTTATCATGCGTCAGAGCGATGTTCTCGCTGTTTTGGGATAATTAAATAGTACATTGTAAATCATTAAATTGTAAATAGAATTATGGCTAAAGATATTAAATTCAACATTGATGCCCGTGACGAATTGAAGAAGGGTGTAGACGAATTGGCTAACGCAGTGAAAGTAACTCTTGGTCCGAAAGGACGTAATGTGATTATTGAAAAGAAATTCGGTGCTCCTCACATTACTAAGGATGGTGTAACTGTGGCAAAGGAAGTGGAATTGGCTGATGCGTTTCAGAACACAGGTGCGCAATTGGTGAAATCTGTTGCTTCAAAGACAGGTGACGATGCAGGTGACGGTACTACTACTGCTACTGTGCTGGCTCAATCAATCGTAGGGGTAGGTTTGAAGAATGTTACTGCCGGAGCAAATCCGATGGATTTGAAACGTGGTATTGATAAAGCTGTTGCCAAAGTGGTTGAATCTATCAAGTCTCAGGCCGAGATGGTAGGTGATAATTATGACAAGATTGAACAAGTAGCTGCGGTATCTGCCAATAACGATCCTACTATCGGTAAGTTGATTGCAGACGCTATGCGTAAAGTTTCTAAAGATGGTGTGATTACTATCGAAGAGGCTAAAGGAACGGATACTACTATCGGTGTGGTAGAAGGTATGCAGTTTGATCGTGGTTATCTGTCTGCTTACTTTGTAACCGACACAGAAAAGATGGAATGTGTGATGGAACATCCGTACATCTTGATTTATGATAAGAAGATTTCTAACTTGAAGGATTTCTTGCCTATTTTGGAACCGGCTGTACAGAGCGGACGTCCTTTGCTGGTGATTGCAGAAGATGTAGACAGCGAAGCTTTGACTACATTGGTTGTAAACCGTCTGCGTTCTCAGTTGAAGATTTGTGCTGTGAAGGCTCCGGGCTTCGGTGACCGTCGTAAAGCTATGTTGGAAGATATCGCAGTATTGACCGGTGGTATCGTTATCAGCGAGGAAAAAGGTTTGAAGTTGGAACAAGCTACTCTTGAAATGTTGGGTACTTGCGATAAGGTAACTGTTTCTAAAGATAATACTACTATTGTAAACGGTGCCGGTGCAAAAGAAAACATTCAGGAACGTATCAATCAGATTAAAGCTGAAATAAAGAATACTACTTCAGATTATGATAAGGAAAAGTTGCAGGAACGTTTGGCTAAGTTGTCAGGTGGTGTAGCTGTTCTTTATGTAGGTGCGGCTTCGGAAGTCGAAATGAAAGAAAAGAAAGACCGTGTGGATGATGCGTTGTGCGCTACTCGTGCAGCTATTGAAGAAGGTATCGTTCCGGGCGGTGGTGTAGCTTACATCCGTGCTTCTGAAGCATTGGAAGGTCTGAAAGGCGATAATGAAGATGAAACAACCGGTATTGAGATCATCAAGCGTGCTATCGAGGAACCGCTTCGTCAGATTGTGGCTAATGCAGGTAAGGAAGGTGCTGTTGTCGTTCAGAAAGTACGTGAAGGTAAAGGTGACTTCGGTTATAACGCTCGTACTGATGTTTACGAAAACCTGCATGCTGCCGGTGTGGTGGATCCTGCTAAGGTAACTCGTGTAGCTTTGGAAAATGCAGCTTCTATTGCAGGTATGTTCCTGACTACAGAATGTGTAATTGTGGAAAAGAAAGAAGATAAACCAGAAATGCCGATGGGTGCTCCCGGAATGGGTGGCATGGGCGGCATGATGTAATCTTTGCCCCATAAATGATTAACGGACTCCCTGTTGGCGAAATGTTGACAGGGAGTTTTTTTATAGACCATAGTGGATTATCTCCTCAAGTTTTATTTACTCCCTAAATTTCGGTTCATCCGAGAAATAATGAGGAGACTGTCACTCTTGAAAGATTATGTGGTTTTATTTCAAATTGAATTGTCTTATAAAAAAAGGAACTGTTTCTGAATGTTCAGAAACAGTTCCTTTTTTAGTGAGCCTCTTGTCGGATTCGAACCAACGACCCCGAGATTACAAATCACGTGCTCTGGCCAACTGAGCTAAAGAGGCGTTGCTTTTTGTTTAGCGGGTGCAAAGGTAAGAATATCTTTTAAAAGAACAAATTTTTTCATAGGAAAAATTGTTGGAAATTACCATTTGGTAATTTTTACTCCGAAATAACGCTCTATCTTTGCATCCGCTAAACAAAAAAGTGAAGTTTATGAAGGATAGTATTGATTTTGGTAGTATGGAAATTCCGAAATTGTTTCGGAAATTGCTGATACCTACTGTGCTGGGGATGGTATTTTCGGCTGTGTTTGTGATAACAGATGGTATTTTTGTAGGTCAAGGGATAGGTAGTGACGCATTGGCGGCAGTGAATATTACTGCTCCTTTGTTTTTGATAAGTACAGGTATCGGATTGATGTTTGGTGTTGGTGCATCGGTGGTGGCATCTATTCATTTATCTCAGGGAAAGTTGAAAGCTGCCCGTATCAATGTGACGCAGGCTGTTGTGGTTTCTTCTTTGTTTTTGGCTGTGTTGTGGGGAGTGGTATGTTTGTTTGCTCCACAAGTAGCTGTGTGGTTGGGAAGTTCGGAACGACTGTTGCCTTTGGCGGTGGAATATATGTATTGGTTTTTGCCTTTTCTGGTATTTAGTGCTTTACTAAGTTCAGGGATGTTCTTTGTCCGTCTGGATGGTTCTCCTAATTATGCCATGTTGTGTAATGCTATTCCGGCAGTGGTGAACATTCTATTGGATTATGTATTTATTTTTATTTTCAAATGGGGAATGATGGGGGCGGCGCTGGCTACCAGTCTGGGCTATATTTTGGGAGCCGGAATGATTGTAGTTTATTTAAGTCGCAGAAAAAATGTGATTCATTTTTGCCGGGTGAAACTTAGCAAGAAGAGTATGCGGCTCACTTGGCGCAATGTGAGATATATGTGTCATTTAGGAGCTTCCACCTTTTTGTGCGAGGCGGCCATAGCCTGTATGATGTTTGCAGGTAATTATGTGTTCATTCATTATTTAGGCGAAGATGGAGTGGCTGCTTTCAGTATTGCCTGTTATTTCTTTCCCATTATATTTATGGTATATAATGCCATAGGACAATCGGCTCAACCCATTTTAAGCTATAACTTTGGAGCGGGCGATGCCATGCGGGTACGCTCCGCTTTCCGTCTGGCACTGGGAACGGCCGTGACCTGTGGACTTGTGTTTTTTGCGTTAACAGCTTTGTTCAATCATCAGATTGTGGCTATGTTCATTGATCGTTCCTATCCAGCATACGATATTGCTGTGGCGGGACTGCCTTTGTTTGCGTCTGGCTTTATTTTTTTTGCTGTAAACATTGTTTCCATTGGCTATTTCCAAAGTGTAGAGCGGGCACGTCCGGCTATGATGATTACAGTTTTGCGTGGGTTTGTTTTTATGGTACTTTGTTTATTTGGCTTGCCGTTGCTATTGAAGGTGCCAGGGATATGGCTGGCGGTTCCTTTGGCGGAAATACTTACTTTTTTAGTGATAATGGCGATTTATTATCGTAAACATCAGTGGGTTCGCAGATGATTTTTTACCTTTGTGGTAATTAATCGGGTGGATATATGGATGCATTCATACAGAAGTTTTGTGAGAAATATAGTTTGCCAATAGCTTTGAGCTTGCAGTTGTTGGATAATATGGAGAAGTTCACTTTTCGTAAAGGAGATTTTCTTGTACAGGAAGGCGGGCGGAACTCAAACTTCTATATTGTAAGTAAAGGAATCTGGCGGGGGCATTACCTTAATGACGGGGTAGATGTTTCCGTCTGGTTTGCTTCTGAAGGGGAGGCCATCTTCTCGTCATGGGGATATGTGGAAAATACAGCTTCGTTGGTTTCTATCGAAGCGATGTGTGACAGTGAACTTTATGGTATTTCGAAGGCAAAACTCGAAGTATTATATGCCGAATCTGTTGAACTGGCTAATTTTGGAAGACGATTGTTCGAACAGCAGCTTTTAGGGCTTGAAAGTTGGATGATAACGGGAGGAAGCCCCCGGGCCAAAGAACGTTATCTTACTTTGTTGGAAGAGAATCCGGAACTGTTGCAGTATGTACCTCTGAAGCATATCGCTTCTTATTTATGGATTACCCCACAGTCGTTAAGCCGTATCCGTGCCGAATTGGGGAGAAGGAAAAAAGACCAATGACAATTTTAGCATTTACGGGGTTGGTTTTTTCGTATGGAAACGCATTGCTCTCTTAGCTTTTTCTTGTATGGTTCATCCTTGCCTTGATGGATGGTAGAAAAGTTGGTATCCGATAAATATTTATCTTAAAAGTGTCATTGCATTTTATTTTTGCGTAAGTTTGTAGTGAATCCTAAAAAACTTATGGCAATGATAGATGATATTTTAGAGTTTAACAAGAAATTTGTTGAGAGCAAGGGGTATGAGAAATATATTACCAACAAATATCCTGATAAAAAAATAGCTATTCTTTCTTGTATGGATACCCGATTGACGGAATTGTTACCTGCTGCTTTGGGCATCAAGAATGGTGATGTAAAAATTATCAAGAATGCAGGTGGGGTTATCTCGCATCCGTTTGGTAGTGTAATCCGTAGTCTGATGGTGGCTATTTATGAGTTAGGTGTAAAGGAAGTTATGGTTGTTGCTCATTCTGATTGTGGGGCCTGTCACATGAATAGTAATGAGATGATAGAACACATGAAAGCACGTGGCATCAAGCAGGAAACCATTGATATGATTCGTTTCTGTGGTGTAGATTTTGGAGCATGGTTGGATGGTTTTGAGGATACGGAGAAATCGGTGAAAGGGACTGTACGGGCTATTATGGAGCATCCATTAATACCTGAAGATATTATGGTGAGGGGATTTATTATTGATTCGGTGACGGGTGAACTGACAAAAGTATAAAATGTGAGCTTTTTTATACAATCATGTTCATGTGACTTTGTGCATTATAAGAAAGAGAGGTATTTCTGCCCGATGCAGTATGTACCTCTCTTTTTATGGAAGTCTGTATTTATTTCATGTCTTTTTATTGAGCGAAAGCATGATGATATCCATCCACTTTGTTCCAATTGCCACGGGTAAAGTCGGGTACGGCAACAGGTGCATTTCCGTTTTCTATAGAAAGACGGGTCAAGTCGGCCATACAGCACCATTCTGCTAAATCATAAACGTCCATGTCCAGAGGAAGTCCGTTGCGCAAGCAATATACCAAGCGATAATCCATAATGAAGTCCATCCCTCCATGTCCACCTATTTTCTTTGCTGTTTCTTCTAATTCTTGGTGGATAGGATGTTTGTATTGGCTCATCAAAGTTTCTTTTACTTTTTCGGGAACAGCCGAGTGCATACTCAGATTTTCGTGATCGGGTATGCTGGTGCTGTCAATTTGATCCGGGCGGAAACAATATTGCTCGATGGGATATTTGTTGGCAAAACCTTTGGTACCGGTCAGCTGATACATACGGCTATAGGGACGCGGATTCATTACATCATGTTGTATGTGGATGGTTTTGCGTTTTCTGTGCGGATAAAAGTCATGGTATGGTCGCCGTTTTGGAAATCGGGTGCTTCTTCTTTCTGATATTGTTTTACCAGCTCGGGACCGGTTACAGCTTTGGTGTCCATGGCTACCAGTGTCTTCATGCGGTCACCGCGGTGAATGTTGAGCAATTGGCAGGCAGGACCTAGGCCGTGTGTGGCATAAACGTCTCCACGGAACTCCCGGTTGTAGTCCAAACGCCAGTTGTTCCAGTAATAAGGCCAGAATTCTTCCAGATTATGGATGTATGAACCTTCTACATGGAGCACTTCGCCGAAAAGACCTTTTTGTGCCATATTTAATGTCGTCAGTTCGAAGAAGTCATAAACACAGTTTTCAAGTTGCATACAGTGTTTACGGGTCTTTTCGGAAGTATTGATAAGTGCCCAAATTTCATCCAGTGACATGGCGGCAGGTACCTCGATGGCTGCATGTTTTCCATGTTCCATGGCATAGATACCCATTTCAGCATGGTGTTTCCAGTCTGTTGCAATGTATACTAAGTCGATATCGTTTCGCTCGCACAGTTGTTTCCATGCATCTTCGCTGCCAGAGTAGAGGGCAGGGGCTTCCATACTGGCGTTAGTTACAATTTTTTGTGCTTTTTCCGCATTTTCAGGCAATAAGTCGCAAAGAGCGACAATTTTAGTTCCCGGTATGTGCGTCCAACGTTCTACCGCACTGGGACCACGCATACCCAAACCGATGAAACCTACACGCACAGTGTCAAGTTTAGGAGTTATTAGTTCGATTACATCCTGTTGTCCCGCAGGACGTTCGGGAACTGGAACTTCAAGAGGTGCATACTCTTTTGTTGCAGTTGTTTCTTTGGGAATTGGGGTACAGCCGGCGAGGCATAATAACGCTATACCGACGAAGAAGGTAGATAGGTTTTTAATCATGGCTCTATTAATTGAAATTTATAGGTTAATAGTAGATGGTTGCAAAATAGGAAATATCGTTGGAAAACCTCATAAAATCGGCAGATTGCAGCAACTAAAATTGATTATTAAGAAGTTAGTGGCAAATCGGAGAAATTGGGAAGATGGTATAAAACGGTCTTAAAGCGGATTGCAGCAGGAAAACGGTTTCCTAGCCGTTACCCGAAAGCAATGCAGATTTAACACACTCCATTTCGTTTGCGGCATTCTGCGTAGGTTTGCTTATCAAGAGATAATTCGTTAATTTATTTCACATAAAAGTTTTATCGGAAATTTTACGTTTCTAAATATTTCCATGTGTCTATCTATATCATTTAAAATATCTTCAAATCTCTCAAGATTCGATAAATAGTCATAACCTCCCGACCTGTTAAAGTTTTCTTTTATTTTTAATTTGCCAATAACTTCAAACTTGTCTTTCATAAGTGTCATATCCTTATGAGTAACTAATTTAAATGGAAATCCAAAAAAGAACTCTTTTTTTCCTTCAAAAATTTCAATGGAATCATTGCTATAAGTTCTTTGCCTTTGTGCTTCTGTCAGTAGTATGGCATTGTGTGTATGATAATCCCAAAGTATGTCGATTTTGGGTTGTTGCTTTAAGATTTCTTTTCTACTCGGTCTACCCATTAGGTGTCCGACTATAAATTCATCTTTTAACGTTTCAATTGTTGGTTTTTGTTTTCCCTTGTAGGTTGTAAGTACAAAATCATAGGTTATTTGTGATTTTTCTTGCGTGATTTGTGCACAAATTATAGCACAATAATTGTTGTCTGAAAGTTTAAAGGACAGAACATCATTTGATTCAAAATATAGATTTTTTACAACTCTGTATTTTTTTCTATTTCTAACTTTTTTGTTTGGTGCAGATATTTTTTCTAAAAATCGGTCAAGGACTTTTTGTCTTTTTTTGCCTTCCTTTTCGTCTACATCTTTTGTCCAAAGATTTACACCTGCTTTGAGTTCAATAACTCGTTTCACTTCATTTAAGATTTCATCAGTCAGTTCTCCGATTTCCCAAAATGCCAAGGCGTAAGCTGTAACAAAAATTTCGTGATAAAAATCCGTTTCATCTCCATAATCTTCTTTTATGAATGGAATTTCTTTCTTAATTATTTCAGCACTTGCTCCATTATCATACAATTCCATTATATATTCATAGGTGTCGTGTGCTAAATCTCCATCAATTATTTTTACTCCGTCTGTTGCCATTTCGATTTTATGTTTTTACTATCCCGCTTGCCGATAAATATACGCACTGAATTATTTAAAATACGCAATGCGTAAAAAGTATATTGCAAGTGCGAAGAGTTATCTCCCCCCCCCAAAGGTACTAATTCTTGGGGATACAGACGTTGTTTTCCGTGTGAAACTAATATCAACTTACTTTGCTTTCCTTGATTATCTTGAAAAACATAATAAAATTTATGGAACTTTCCTTATGTGGAAAAGCTACTGCCGTTGATTGACTTCTGCCGGAACATATTGAGATTCTCGGAAAAGGTATTTTCAAATATGTGTGAACGATGTTCCACTTGTGCAATGGTTCAGGCAGAATGCGAATGAATGGAGGAACGGTTTGGGGACTGCATCTACTAAACAGGATAAAGAACTGAAAATATAGAATGCACCCTAAATTCTATTCCAAAAGTAAATAAAAGCATTAGAAGATAAAAGATTATCAGAAAAATTTCCGACTTTTGTAGTCGGATAGAGGCAACTCTTTTCAAAACATACGGGAAAAAAAGAAGCGTTATGTTTATCTTGTAGGTTGGAAACGTAGGAAATTTCGGACTTGGTACAAGGGATAGCATAGTGGTTCTCACTGCTATTATCATATCTGTGCCAAAGGTTTCCTACGACCTCCAACTTAGACGTGGTAGCATTGCAGTTCCACGCTCTCGCATTTTATAACCGCCTATAAAGGGACTGATAGGCATCGAATAGAATACATATATGGAACAACAGTTTTGTCAAAGTTGTGGTATGCCCCTAACTGATGAAAACAGAGGGACAAATGCCAATGGGAGCAGTAGTGAGGATTATTGCGTGTATTGTTACAAAAAAGGTGAGTTTACCCAAGATTTCACAATGAGCCAAATGATTGAGTTCTGCCTGCAATTCTTAGACCAATGGGCTGTGCAGACCGAATGTAAGTTGAGTCCCGTACAAGCAAAGGAACAAATGCTTCAACACTTTCCCTACCTGAAACGGTGGAAAGAAAAAGATGAACGGACACTAACGGAAAAGGCAACCCACTTGCTTGCCCAATGCGAAAATGTGACCATCGCATCCATTGATGCCGACGGTTATCCGCGACCTGTGCAGATGTCCAAGATACATGCCAAAAGTTTTAACGAAGTCTGGATGGCGACAAGTGTCGGCTCCATGAAAGTGAATGATTTTAAGGCGAACAACAAGGCGGGTCTTTGCTATGACCATTACGGGGATGGCGTTGCCCTGCGTGGTACGGTAGAAATTATTACGGACGATACTATCCGCAAGGACATATGGCAGGACTGGTTCGTTCATCATTTTCCCGATGGACCAAGTGATCCCAATTATGTGCTTCTACATTTCATGGGTACGGAAGCCACCTTTTGGATAAATGGCGAATTTTCTCACTCCAACATCTGATATTTATGAAAACTATTGCACCTGATAATAAAAACATAGCCGCTTGCGGTCTTTATTGTGGAGCCTGCCGTAAGTTCTTGGCGGAGAAATGTTCCGGATGTAAACCAAATAAAAAAGCAACTTGGTGTAAAATCCGCTCATGTTGCCAAGAAAACAAGTTTAATACTTGTGCTGAATGCTCCCATGATGTCAGGGAATGCAAGTTGTTTTCCAATTGGATAAGCAAAGTATTTGCATTTTTGTTTAATTCTGACCGTTCTGCTTGCATTAGCTATATTAAGGAACAAGGTGAACAAGCCTTTGCCGAAGAGATGACAAAACGTAAATGTCAAACCATCAGAAGAAAATAAATATGAAGAACGAGGTGTTATATCTATTGTTAAATAACTATGCTGACCATGAAGCCGTGTTCCTAGCTTCGGCTATTGCGTGTGATGAACGTAGTATAAAAGAAAATCCCAAATACATGAACAAAGTCGTAGCTCCTACATTGGATGTTGTACGCTCATGCAGTGGTTTCCATACTTTACCCGACTATTCTTTTGAAACGATGCCTAATGATTATGCCGCTTTGGTGCTAATTGGTGGTTTCGGCTGGTTCGACGAACTGGAAGCAGATAAAGTCGTGCCAATCGTTCGCCGTGCCATAAAGAAGGGGATTATCGTAGGAGCTATCTGCAACGCTGCTTCTTTCCTTGCCAAACATGGTTTCTTAAATGAGATAAAACATACGGGAAATGGTTTGGAACAGCTACAATTATGGGGAGGAGGCAATTATACCAATAAGGCAGGTTATATGAATGAGCAAGCTGTATCGGACAAACGCATTGTTACGGCAAATGGCACAGGTTACTTGGAATTTGCTAAAGAGTTGTTGTTATTGCTGGAGAATGATACCCCTGAACAAATAGAAATGTTTTACTGCTTCAACAAAGAAGGATTGGTAAAGCTGTTCAGTCAATTACCTTGATAGTATGGATTTGTCAGATTGGTTCAAAGGTTTTGAGAAAGGTATCGCTCGACTCTCATCGGAACAACGAGCAGCCTTCTTTTCAGAATGTAGCAAGAATTGCGTGGATGGTGGTGTGCTTTCCATTTACAGGAAACTCTACAAGGATGCCAATGGAGATATGGATGTTTTCTTTCAGATGGCAGATGAATTGCCGGGAGTAAAAAGCGAGATTGTAGAGAAAGGTCGTGTCTATCATCTTATTTTCTTGGAATGTACTTGTGGCTTGTGTAAAAAAGGATATGTCACCACACCTTTGCTTTGTGAATGTTCACGTCAGAGTGTTCTTTATTCTTTGCAAAACCTTTGGAAAGAACAGAAATTTAGAGTAACACTTTGCCATTCTATTTTGCAGGGTGGACAGAACTGTAAAATAAAAATTGAATTGATATAGGATACTATTCTACCGCGAATCATGCAGCAGGTAAAAAGAAAATGAGTTCATCTTTCTTTTTGCCTGCTATATTTTACTATATTTGCATCTGTAAGAGTTACCCAAACCAGCAAAGTGATGCAGATCACGGTAATTAGGATGGTTGCCAACTCATTATCCTAAAATGAGGTGAATTTTCTAACTCTCTTGATTTCAAAGAGGTATATTCTTTTTGAAGAAATACAATATATTTTTAATGTTAGTGTATTGCTTGTCGGATAAATTGATTTCACTTATACTGTATTTATAACAAAAAAGCAGTCTTGAAAAGTCAAGACTGCTTTTTTGTTATAATTGTAATTCAATTCCCTCAATCAAAAAGTACGGTTCTTATTTAGGTCTATAACCATACATTAATGCGGCATTAATTTCAATAGCCCTCATATATTCTTTGAAAATTTTTTTTACTCTTTTCATCCTGCTATCCTTTTTTAAAACATTAAAAACTAATCTTTTGTACCTTTTACTTTGTATCGTACCCCCAAGCACGGAGGGCGTCATTTCCCATATCTTTGAGACCTGCTTTGATGATCTCTTTCAATTTCTTCATAATGTTATCCTTTCTTTGATTAAAAAAATAGGGTTATTTTCTTACTTAATCCCTATACCCCAAGCTCTTACTTCGTTTTCACCCATTAGAGCAAGGGCTTTCTTAAAAATACTTTTTACCTTTTTCATAATCTCGTTATCCTTTCTTTTTATGTTTTACAACACAAAATTATACTGTTTTGTTCTAGATTGTATTCTGATAAAGATAAAATGTATGCGAAAATGGCAAATTCTTGATGCAGGTCAAGAATTTGCCATTTTTGATTAAAAAACTATTTCAGAAGCCTAGCTTCTTAAATTCATTTTCAAAATTAGGTGTAAATATTTCTTTTCCAATATTGCTCCTGATCTCTTCTAGTGACCAAAAAACGGCCGCCATCCAGTTCCTCGCTGGGAATAATGAGACCGTCATAAGTGGTTTTATGCGAGAATACCAATTCTTTTTCCCGGGTGGATTCGAATACATAGCTAGTCAGTAATTCGGGAGTAAAGTCGGTGATGCCCAGTTCTTCTTTTACTTCACGTTTCAAGGCTGTTTCCACACTTTCACCCAAATCTATGTGTCCGCCTACGGCTGTGTCCCATTTGCCTGGCTGAATATCTTTCCAGTCAGGACGCCTTTGCAAATAGAGTTCGCCTTTACTGTTGAATACATGCAAGTGGACTACCGGATGTAGCAATTTACTTCCATTATGACATTCTCCACGGGTTGCAGCTCCTGTTATGTTTCCTTGTTCATCTACTATAGGAAACATTTCTTCTTTATTATCATAATTCATCTTCGCTATTTTTTGTTACTGCAAAGATATGAATTCGGACTCGGATTATATGGATCTTATAGTTTTTAATAGTAAAAAGGGATGTGAAATCTTTATAATCCGATTCCGAAATGCCGTTTAATAATTTACTTGATGCCGTTTTAAAAAAGCTACTGTTTTATGTATTTCCTTATACATCACAATATCTTCTTTTATAAAAGGTACCTCGTTGCGGTAGGTGGCGAGAAACTTCTCAATAAACGGTGAACTACGGAGCGGACGGCGGAAATCTATACCTTGTGCGGCGTTCATCAATTCGATGGCAAGTATATGTTCCAGATTATCCATCACTTTGTAGAGCTTGGTGGCGGCGTTGGCTCCCATACTTACATGGTCTTCCTGTCCGTTGCTGGATACTATAGAGTCGCTACTGGCGGCATAACAGTACATTTTATTCTGGCTTACCATGCTGGCAGCCGCATATTGGGGAATCATGAAACCGGAGTTAAGTCCCGGATTGGCAACTAGAAATTCGGGCAATCCGCGAAGTCCCATAATGAGTTGTGCCACACGCCGTTCGGATATGTTTCCCAGTTCGGCCATAGCAATGGCAAGATAATCATATACCAATGCCAGGGGCTGTCCGTGGAAGTTGCCACCTGAAATGATAAGGTCTTCATCGGGGAAGATAGTGGGATTATCGGTAACTGAATTTATCTCGGTCAACAGTACTGAAGCTACGTGGTTGATGGCATCTTTGGTTGCACCATGAACTTGTGGGATGCAACGGAATGAATAGGGGTCTTGTACGTGTTGTTTGGGCTGTACGATGATTTCACTGCCTTCCAGCATTCTTCGGAATGCGGCTCCGGTTTCTATCTGGCCTTTATGCGGACGCATTTGTTGGATACAATCCATGAACGGATCGATGCGGCCGTCAAAGGCTTCCAGGGAGATGGCGGCAATGAGGTCGGCTTTCTTGGAAAGACGGAAGGCTTTGAGTATGGCATACACTCCGTTGGCACTCATAAACTGGGTACCATTGAGCAGAGCCAGTCCTTCTTTGCTTTTCAATTTGACTGGTTCCCAACCAAACTCATCAAGCACGCTGATAGCTTCGCAGCGTTTGCCTTTATAATACACATCGCCTACGCCGATCAACGGAAGGAAGAGATTGGCGAGCGGGGCAAGATCTCCTGAGGCTCCCAATGAACCGCGGTCATAGACAATGGGCATTACATCGTTATTGAAAAAGTCGATAATGCGCTGTACAGTGATGACTTGTACGCCACTGTGTCCCAAAGAAAGAGCATGAGCTTTTAATAAAAACATCAGCTTCACAATGACATGGGGCATTTCTGCGCCTACACTGCAAGCGTGGCTTTTTACCAGGTTCTCTTGCAAAGTACTCAGTTCATCGGAAGAAATATTACGGTTGCACAGGCTGCCGAATCCTGTAGTGATGCCATAGAGAGGGACATCGGATTCCTTGATCTTTCTGTCCAGGTAATCCCGGCATTTCTGAATCCGGTCTTTAGCTTCGGGAGCCAGTTCCAATTTCAGATTTTCATTAATAATACGTTCGATGATGTCAAAAGTGAGGTCACCCGAACCTATTTGATATACATTCTTCATGGTCTGATTCTTTTTTTAACCGCGGAGGTTGGGATTAAAACATGGTTTTCACATAGTCCAGTATTTTCTGTTCTTCGGCAATGGTCGTCTGTTCTATCATATCGGCCTCTTCGCTCATCTCTTTGACGAATTTTTCGTCTTTGATAGAAGTGAGGTTGATACGTACATTCAGCAAGGCTCCCAGAATGGCAGTCCGGGCACACATCATGGACACGCAGGCATCGGTTACAGCGTTGCTGTTCCCTTTTCTGGCTACCACATCAATCATGGGCAGAATGGAGTGGACGGTACGTGCCACCTCCATAGGCACTTGGGCGGCATATTTGCTTTCCTTCTGTATGGTTTCACTGCGGATAGCCTTTTCTTCATCCGTTTCTTTTGGAAGTTTGAATGCGGAGAAAACACGGTCGTATGCTTCTGAATCACGGTCTACATCGGTTATCAGCTGGCGGGTGAGTTCTTCGAAACGAACAGAAAGATCTTCCATAATTTCGTTCACTTCTACATATTTCTTGCGGCCTATGGTAAGATTGGCTACCATAGCTGCCAGTGAGGTGGCAAGGGCTCCATTGAGTGCTGAAACACTGCCGCCACCGGGGACAGGATCATTACTGAGTACTTTATTGATAAATTCTTTGATGGTAAGTTCTGTTAACATGGCTATTAGTATTTAATTGGTTAATTTGAATTTAGAATACGTCCTCCTTTGATGGTCAGCTTGACTGCGTTCATACCTGTATAATAAGGTAATATATGGGGGGTGTCGGTTCCCAGTAAAACAAAGTCTCCCTGTTTTCCGGCTTCTATGCTTCCGATGCGGTCGCGCGTCCGAGAGCTGCCGCACCGTTCAGTGTGATGGCTGTGATAGCCTCTGCAACGGTCAGTTTCATATAGATGCAGGCTAGAGCAAAAGTCAGCGGGATGGAACCGGAGAAACAACTGCCTGGATTTAGATCGGTGGCAAGGGCTACGGCACAGCCGCTGTCTATCATTTTCCTGCCACGGGCGTAGGGCTCTTTTAGTGTAAAGGCAGTTAGTGGCAATAGAGTGGCTACTACATTATTTTGTGCCAAAGCTTTTATGCCTTCATCGGATGCTTGCAACAGATGGTCGGCGCTGAGGGCCTTCAATTCTCCTGCCAGTTCTGCTCCTCCAAAGCTGACAATTTCATCAGCGTGCAACTTGGCACCGAAGCCTAGAGCTTGCGCAGCTTTCAATAACTTTCGAGACTGATCTACAGTGAATACCCCTTTTTCACAGAAAATATCGCAATTTTCGGCCAATTGTTTCTGATGAATCATGGGCAACATTTCGTTAATCAGAAAATCAATATATGCGTCACTTCGCCCTTTGTATTCTTCGGGTAAGGCGTGAGCACCTAAAAAAGTGGTGGCAATATCTACTTTCCGGTCGGGACATTCATTGATAACTTGCATGACACTGAGTTGTTTCAGTTCTGTATCACGATCCAGACCATATCCGCTTTTTCCTTCCACAGTGGTGACCCCCATCCGGCTCATGGTATCCAGAAACCATTCGGCTTTATGTTTCAGTTCTTCAAAGGAGGCTTCCCGGGTGGCACGTACAGTATTGATAATGCCTCCGCCACGTTCCATGATGCTCATATAACTGTCGCCGTTGAGCCGCCAGATGAATTCGTCGGGGCGAAATCCTCCGAAAACCAAATGGGTATGAGAGTCAACGAATCCTGGCAACAATACATTCCCTCTGGCGTCAAGTACTTTATAGCCGGGCTTTTCATGGCTTATACGGTTTTCGCCAACATAGGTAATAATACCGTCGGTTATTCTTACCGTTCCGCAAGGAATGTTGAGAAGTTCGTTCATGGCTTCTCCTTTCCGGGCGGTTCTGCCTTGCGGAGTAACGATGTGGGCATTGATGATAATCAAGTTGTTGCTCATAACTTTGTTCTTGTTTATTCCATGATACGTGCTTCCAGCACTTGTTGCATGGAGAAGTTTTCCAATCCCAGATAGTAAGAGGCAGTGTCTATCAAGGCCTCCATAGGAACAAGTCCTACGATTTCGCTGCCGATGATGCTTACTCCGTAGCGTTTGGCTTCAAAACGTACCATTTCGAATGCCCGGTAGATAGCGGTTTTACTATAGTCGGTGAGATTCATGGATACCTGAGTGATACCCCGATCCTTCAGTTCCACGCCCATGGCCTTGCAATAGCGCAGTCCGCCACCGATAAAACGGATTTTCTTGGCAATGTCATGCGCTATTTCTAGGCTGGGAGTATTGAGATTTATATTGTAGGCAACTAAGGGCATACGGGCTCCGATGGCTACAGTTCCAGCAGTGGGGTGACGTTCCGCAGGACCAAAATCGGGATGCCATTCGGGTTGGTGAATCTTTTCCTTCATCCTTCGAATTCTCCTTTACGGATGACAGCAAGATTTTCACGATGTGGTGCACTAGCTGATTTTTCATATAAGAATACAGGGAGATTATATTGAGAGGCCACCCGTTGTCCCACTTCTTTGGACACCGCTATAGCATCTTCCATGGTACATCCTTTGATGGGAATGAATGGAACTACATCTACAGCTCCCATACGGGGGTGCTGTCCTTGGTGATGGTTCAGGTCAATTAGTTCTACTGCTATACCGATAGCTTCTATCACAGCTTCTTTCAAGGCGTCCGGTTCTCCAACGACGGTAACTACCAGCCGGTTGTGGTCTTCATCGTTACTATAATCCAATAATTTTACGCCTGCCTTGGCACGAAACGGAGATACAATCTCGTCTATTTTTTGTAAGTCACGTCCTTCGCTGAAGTTGGGGACGCATTCCATAATTTTTGTCCAGTTCATAATATCACTTATTTAATTCCTTTATCTTTTAATATTTTATTGATTAATGAGTCTTCTGCTAGATGCGGCAGGGTGATATGATAACCATCGGCATGGCTTTCGTTGAACTCCGCCGAAGTTTCCATGGCATGAGGGTTGCGTGCCCACGAACGGCGTGCCACTCCTCCCATTACATCCCATAACATGGATGAGCGGAGAATACGGTCTACCCGTTCACTGCCGTCGCATACCATTCCGAATCCGCCATTGATGGCTTTACCTATACCTACACCACCTCCATTGTGCAAAGCGACAAGGCTCATGCCCCGGGCACAATTTCCGGCAAAGCATTGCACAGCCATATCTGCCATTACATTGCTGCCGTCCTTGATATTGGAAGTTTCCCGGAAAGGAGAGTCGGTACCGCTTACATCGTGGTGGTCACGTCCCAACATGATAGGACCTACCTCGCCCCGGCGTACCATTTCATTGAAACGCAGTGCGATATTCATACGTCCCAGTGCGTCTTGATACAGAATTCGTGCTTGGGTCCCTACCACCAGGTTATTTTTTTCGGCGTCGCGAATCCATATCCAGTTGTCCATATCCTGTCCGCGGCGATCTTTAGGGATACACTCCATAGCAGCATGGTCGGTCTTTATCAAATCTTCCTTTTTTCCGCTCAGGCATACCCAGCGGAAGGGGCCGTAACCATAATCGAAAAGTTGGGGTCCCATGATATCCTCTACATAGGACGGCCAGATGAATCCATCCTTCTCGTCTGTTCCATTGCGTGAGATTTCTTTCACTCCAGCGTCATAAATCGCTTTCATGAAAGAATTGCCATAATCGAAGAAATAAGTGCCCCGTGCCACCAGTTCCTTGATAACATGGAAATGGCGGCGCAAAGTTTCGTCCACCATTTTATCAAAAGTTTCTCTGTCTTCTTTCAGCATACGGGTACGTTCTTCGAATGAGATACCTGCAGGACAATAACCGCCTTCGTAAACGGCATGGCAGGAAGTCTGGTCACTGAGAAGTTCGATGTGGATGTTGTGATGTAGCGCATACTCCAACAGATTGACTACATTGCATGGTAGGCTATGGAGCAGGGGATTCGTCGGGCCATGGCATCGGTAGCCAGCCGGTAGGCTTCAGACAAATCGGATGTGATATGCTGTACCCACCCTTGGCGGTGGCGGGTTTCTATGCGTGAATAATCTACTTCGGCTATGATGGCCACTGCTCCGGCTATCTCTGCCGCTTTGGGTTGTGCGCCACTCATTCCGCCTAATCCGGAGGATACGAAAAGATGGCCGTTCAGGTTACCGTTCTGAGGTACTCCTAATTTCATGCGGCCGGCATTTAATAAGGTGTTGAATGTGCCGTGTACAATGCCTTGGGGACCGATGTACATCCAGCCTCCGGCCGTCATCTGTCCATAATTGGCTACTCCCATCTGCGCGGCGATTTCCCAGTCTTTCTGGTTGTCGAACATGCCTACCATCATGGAGTTGGTGATGATGACGCGGGGGGCTTCGGGATGTGATTGGAATAAGCCCAAAGGATGGCCGCTTTCTACCACCAGGGTCTGTTCATTGGTCATTATCTCCAGATACTGCTTGATAAGCCGGTATTGCATCCAGTTCTGACAAACTTGTCCGGTTTCGCCGTATGTCACCAGTTCGTAAGGATAAAGGGCGATATCAAATGAAAGGTTGTTGTCTATCATGACTTGGAATGCTTTCCCTTCGATGCAATTCCCTTTGTATTCGTCAATGGGCTTTGCTTTCAAATCACCTTCGGGCCGGAAACGGTAACCGTATATTTTGCCCCTGGTAAGTAATTCGTCCGTCAATTCGGGAGCGAGTTGCTCATGCAGTTCCACAGGAATGTACCGCAATGCATTCCTCAACGCCGTTTCCGTTTGGGCGGGTGTCAAGCGGTAGCCCCGGTCGGGAGCGCGGCGGATGCCTTCCGTGAATGTAGGATAGGCAGGTAAGTCATTGGATAAAGTGATAGTCATAGTATGTAAGTGTTTTGTCACAAAGATAGCAAAACTACTGGAATACTATAAGTTTGAGAATATGTTTAGTGACATAAAGTTATATAAACTCAGTATAATATATTGTTGATTTTAGAAATACAGCGATGGCATGTGCTATGGGAGGCTCTCCGGATTTGTTTTAAGTAAAATAATTATTATTCAATACTAATAGAATAGTGATAATTGTCGCTTACAGGTATAGTATCTTCATAGTATACAGGTTTAGTCTTTATACATTTGGAGAACACGCTGTGCCATTTCTTTCATTTCTTGACGTAAGGTAACCGGAGCCATTACCTCAACGCTATCGCCAAAGGAACGTAGAAGTGAACGTAATTCATAGTTGTCTTGTACTTTCAGTCGAACCTCCCATTTGCCGTCGGCTTGTTTGCTGTTTAGCACAGATTGAGACTCATGCAGCGGCTTTGTTGTAATGTAATTCCGCGCCTGGTCGGTAACGTGCAAAATGACATTTTCCACAGGGGCGCCTTCAACTACGGAAACGCCGACCACGTCACTAAAGAACTCTTCAAAATCAAAGTCATTGTCCAGAGGCTCAAAGGTTCGGGTCGTTTCCTTTATTCCTTCAATCCGGTCTATCGCATAGTTGGACATTTTATCGAAGTCTTTGCGTTTCGCCACCAAGAACCAGCGATTATTGTACTGTTTCAAGTGATAGGGGCTCACCACAACTGTTCTGACATCTTTACCGAATGGATGGTAATTTATTTCTATTACTTTCTTTGCTACAATAGCTTCGAATATGGGCTTGTACCATTTGTCTATACCTGTAAGGTATTGGTTGTGCTGGAAACTGACTGCCTTTTGAGTCTCACTGCCTAGTTTTGAAGTGGTATAAAGTTTCTTTTCCAGGTCATCCAGCCAGTCGAACTGAGGAACACCTTCAAAGCGTTTCATGATGGCGGCGGCTTCGAGTATACAATCCATTTCTTCTTGGGAAGGACCGGATTCGGCCATAGTCTTTGAACCGACTGCATAGCGGTAATACTTTTTATGGCCGTCTTGGATTCTGTCGATAATGACTCCGTACATCAATTCCATATCGTTCATATCGTCAAAGATTTGACGACGCTGTACTCCTTCGGCACCTTTTGAACCGCTATCACCATTCTGTCGTTCAAGTGCCATACGGCAGGCCTCGATGAGATCGTTCATGTAGTATTTTCTGGTTCTGCTGCTAAAGCATTTGTCTAAAGCTCTGTATCGAGCCATCGCGTTTTTTATTTGTTGCCATCGCCTTCTGTTTTATGACTGTTTTTTATTTTGGTACAAAGTAAAATAGCAACTGTGCATTCTTGCCGCACAGCTACTATAAATTTCACTTTTCCATGCGGAATAACGCCCTGTCTGTCATGGCATAAAGTTTTCAATGTCTTCTGTCCGGATTAGTCTTTCTGGTTTATTCGTTATGTCTGGTTTCGTCTATGATTTCGCCGAATTTCTCTGCGGTTTCCTTGATGTCGGTGAACTCAGATCGTTTCATGCCGCTTAAGCCGGTACTTGTCCATTCGCTGAGGTCATCAGCAAAAACACCTTTGTTCATACGGTCCAGATAGTTTGCGGATAAACCGTCAGGCATATTTTTCAGATCCATCATGCCGATACGTTGTACAAAGTATGCATAATCGCCGTCGATGATGATGTTCTTGTGCGCTGCCATCTTATAGATTGACATCCAATGACGCTTTTTGGTGAATAGCGGAGTGTAACTTTGCGCTTTCAGAATGCTGCGTTTCAAAAGGTCCATCTTCTCTTCTTCGTTCATCTTGTTAATAGGACACTCTGCCACCTTTTGGACAGGCTCATCCTCTTCGGAATTATCCCTGCTGTAAGTATCCATTTCGTAAGAGGCTGCAGGAGCTGAAGGATACATAACAGGAACGGTGACTCCCGAATTGTCAAGTTCACAACCTGCCATTTCCAAGTCTGTAATGCTGACCATTACGGCATAGATATACATGCTGACCACCATGTGGATGGCTGGAGCAACCTCTGCATCGGGGAGTTCCGGAGCATGGTGAACGTTCTCGTTTCTCCACTTTGAAATACACTTGTAGTAGGTTTCAAAAGTGTTCAATTTCGGATTTTTGCCATGATTATAGTAGAGGTTATCTATTTCATGGAAAGTCTTTACAATGGCCACCCAACCGTCTGCACCTTTTGTAGACATAAATTGTTCTCCCTCTTTCAGGTAATAGAGTTTGCGGAGGAATGCCTCATACTTGGGCAACAATGCTGCGAATATCACTTTCAAGTCTACCGGCTCGTTCTCACCACGATAGAACTTGTTCAATTGATTTGGAATCATGGTGTTCAGACCATCCAAGTTTTTCACAGTATGGGTCTTCAAGATGGCGAAAAGACAATCGAGCACTTCTTCAAGTTCACGATAGCCGTGTCCGCAGAGTTCACTGAAAGTATCTTCTAGTTTCTCAAACATCACATCTTTAAGCAACTCCTCATTATATTCAAGCACGTTACTTGTATGGAAACTTTGCCCCAGGAAGGTTACCAGCATGTTTAAGAATTCCTCATTGAATGCTTGGTTGCTGTTGAGCAGTTTCTTCAAGTTGATATACTTGCCTAACTGTGTTGCGACTTTTTTGTTGAACTCCTTTTCTACCATCTTCAACAGGCTGGAACGAGAGTTTTCTGCGCTGAATGCCTGCTTTATGTTGGGGTCATTTCTCAACTGGCGCAGCAACTCAAGGATGATCTGGTCATTTTCGTTAAGAAAACCTTCATAAGGCTCGTTCATCATGTGGATGAGATGATCGAGATGATCAAACTCCTTCTCCCCGCCGCTAATGCCAGCAGTACTTGGAGGCGTCAGTTCACCATCTTCTCCTTCTAATGTGATACAGCCCTGTTCTGCCAGCTGGATACGATACTTGTCGAGGTCAATCTTTTCCAAGATGTCCAGTGGCAAAGTCTCCTTAGTATAAGGCAGGTATTTGTAGTAGAGCTTGCAGAACATGTAGAAACGTTCCAAGTCAGGATCAAGGAATTTCATTAACTGAGCAAGCAATCCGTACTGGCGGATGTAACGGTTCACTTCCTTGCGGATGAGTTCCTGTTCCTCTTCAGGTAACGGTTTCACATATTCGTTTACCAGTTGTCCTAAGATAGATGGAATGCCGGCTATCTGTTGTTCATCTCCGCAGAGCAATAAGGTTACCACCTTATCTATATCGTTCTGTGTAAAGAGTTTCCTGCGCTCGATGTCATTCTTATATTCATAGATGTTCGACGGGTTATAGTTTCCTTGCAACCAGGTCGTATCATAGTAGGGCTCGAATGCAGCCTTTATGTCTTCGTGTTTGTTTACGAAGTCGATAATCAGGGTATCTTGCTTGTCGGGATGGCAGCGGTTCAAACGACTCAGCGTTTGGATGCACTGCACACCGCCTAGCTTTCTGTCTACAAACATAGTATGGAGTAAAGGCTGGTCGAATCCGGTCTGGAACTTGTCGGCTACGACTAAGAACCTTTGATTAGGCTGTTTGAATTCAACGGCAATGCCGTTGTCTTTGATTCCGAAGCCGTTTATTTTCTCCTCTGTATATTTGTTGCCATTGATTTCTACTTCACCACTGAATGCCACAAGTGCTTTTATCTCGCCATTGTATTTCTCTTTCAACCGGCGTGTGATGGCTTGGTGGAACAATATGGCGTTGGCGCGGCTGGAAGTCACTACAATGGCTTTGGCCTGCCCTTTCATCTTTTGGGCAGAGTGCTGCATGAAGTAGTCTACCATCATATTGGCTTTGTAGTTGATGACGTATGGGTGCTGGTTCACATATTGCATCATCAAACGGAGTGCGTTCTGCTTTTCGTATTCAGGTGTGTCTTCAGGAAGGTCTATCTTGCTTACCAGCTCAAACATGGTCTGGAAGGTGGTATAGTTTTTCAGCACGTCAAGGATAAAGCCTTCCTCGATGGCTTGTTTCATGGAATAGGTGTCGAATGCCTTTCCGTTACGGCCATAGAGTGCAAAAGTCTGTGACTTTGGTGTGGCTGTGAAAGCAAAGTAACTGATATGGCCGCTATTGATGCTGCGGGCAGCTTGCAGTTCGGCCAACATTTGGTCTTGCATATTGTTCTCGGCTTCACGGCTCTCAATTCCAAACTCTTCTACTGTTTCGCGAAGTTCATTCTTGTCGGTGAGAACTTGACGCACATTGTGCGATGCTTGCTTGCCAAAGGCTGTATGCGCTTCGTCTATGATGACAGCGAAGTGTGAACCGGCAGCCTCCTTCAACTTAGGTAATGCAAAGCTGAACTTTTGTTCCGTGGAGATGATGATGCGGTGACCGCCTTCTGCTAATGCCTTTGCCAGATTACGTGAACCTTTGCGGATGTCTTTCACAGTACCGGCTACTTCTTCCATTCCCTTTATTTCATCGGCAATGTTCCGGTCGAGCACAATACGGTCGGTAATCATAATAACCGAATCGAATACCGGGGTGTTGTCTACATTCTGAAGGTTTGCCAGTTGGAAGGCCAGCCATGACATGCTCTTTGTTTTGCCTGAACCTGCTGAGTGCTGCACGAGATAGGTTTGCCCTACACCTTTCTCGCGCACGTCGCTAATGATGTTGCGTACGCAACGCAACTGGTGATAACGGGGGAATATATAGAACGGTTCACCCTTCTTAGGTGTAATGTGTTTAATGAAATGCTGAATGAGATTTAGTAAAGAATCAGCTTGCAGCACCTCTTTCCACATATAGCAGGTCGGATAATCTCCTTCTACTTGTGGATTCACCGTTTCCTTGTTGAATGGGAGGAAGCGTGTATTATCGCCGGCCAACTGGGTGGTCATCATCACCCGGTTGTTATCCATGGCGAAATGGACCAGGCAGGTGCGAAGCATACGGTTCTGCGGGTGGCGGTTGGTCTGATATTGGTGCATGGCGTTTACCACAGTCTGACCGGTAGCTTCGTTCTTCAGTTCCAGAGTAATGATAGGCAGACCGTTTAACAGAATGCAGAGGTCGAGTTCGTTATCCTTATCGAAGCCCTGCGTGCTGTACTTCATCTGGCGAACCACGCTGAAGATATTTTTCTTGTAGAGGTGGTCAGCATCATCATCATCAAGGGTCATCTTCGGTTTGAAAGCTGCCAACCGGATGCGTCGGCCTTGCAGCATGAAGCCATTCTTCAACAGTGACAGCAAACTTTCACCACGATTAATTTTCGTGTTGATAGTTTCAATCACAATGTTGAGCGCATCTTGTTCGTCTGCGAAACTTTGAGTGATAAGTTTCTGCCACATAGGTTGCTCGCGCAAAAATTGTAAAAGCATATCTGAGTCCACCAACTTTTGAATATTGAAATCCTTTGGTGTGCGTTGATTGTACATCTTGCTTCCTGCAAGGTATTCTGCTATGTGTTTCTCAAAGAGAGTTTCGTTTAGTAGTTCAAACATATCGGTTCATATTTTTCGTTTTATGATTGCAAAGCTCGTATATAACCGTGCAGTGTTTCTGCACAATTTACTCTTCTATTGCATTTTCTATGTCTTCAATACTTGGCAGTTTCTCTGCCAGTGTCTTTTTCAGTACTTCATCAAGTTCATAGGTTGCTATTCCCAACGGTCGGTCGATGCCTTCAAAAGCCCATTTAACCACCGTCTCGTTTTTCGACTTGCATACCAGCAGTCCTATACTGGGGTTGTCATTATCATCTTTCAAAAGATGGTCTGCCGCCGACACATAGAAGTTGAGTTTACCGGCAAATTCAGGCTCAAATTCCACGACTTTTAGTTCAAGCACGACATAGCATTTCAGCTTTGTATGATAGAATACCATATCCGGAAAGTAGCTGGTTCCACCAGGCATGCGAAGTTCCATCTGACTTCCAACGTATGCAAAACCTGTACCTAATTCCAGCAGAAAACGACGGATATTGTGTTCTAAGGCTTCTTCAAGCATGTGTTCATTGTATGGTTTTCGCAATGTGAGGAAATCGAAGTTATAAGGGTCTTTCAATATTTCTTGTGCCAGTTCATCTTGTGGTTGTGGCAACTTATCGTTGAAATTGGTCTGCGCTTTTCCTCGTTTTTCATAAAGACTTGCTTTCTGCATATTCATCAGCGTGGCGCGACTCCAGTTGCCGGCAATCACTTCGTTTATATAGAATAATGCTTCGTTCACAGTCTTACTCTTTGCCATGATTTCAATGTGATGTCCCCAGGGCACAAGAGCGAATTTTTGTGGCATGGATAATTCGCCAACAAGTTGTTGGCAAATTGACTCATCATCGCTTGTATAGAATCTGAACCACTGTGCCGCATACCGCAAGTTGGTGTATGATAATCCTTTCATACCAGGAAACTCATCTCGCAAATCAAAGCTGAGCTGTTGCAAAACACCACTTCCCCATGCTTGTTCCGCTTTCATCTTTACAATGTCACGACCTAAGCTCCAATAGAACTCCAGCAGCGTGCTGTTTACTTTGATGGCGGCTTTTATCTGACTGTTTCGCAAACGAGATTTGATATCGGCAAACCATTGCTTATATTCTGCGGTTATAGCAAATTTATCTCGCTTTACGAAATGAGGTTCTTCTTCTTTATTATTGCTTGCTTTCATGGTCTTATGCTTTATGTGTCAGCTTACTTTTATCTTGCCTGTCACTACGTTGGTAATGAGGCTTTGTTTCAGTTCTTGAAGATAAGCAATTTTTTTCTTTTGGGTAGCGATAATGTGGTCAATCTTTGAACATTTTGTATCTAAGTATGTGCTAATCTCTTTCTGTTCGGACATAGGAGGTAAGAGAATATTTACTTGTGACATGATTCCTTGAGTTATACTATAGACTTTTATACCACTTACTCTACAACGAATTTGTGAACGCCATACATTTGACCTAAATAAATAAGCTAAGTATTTGCAATCTCTTTCTCTTGTTTTATATATAATGGTATGATAACCAGCATAAATAGGATTAGTTGTATCATTATAAACACAATTTCCACATCCTTCTAAATCTTCTGAAGTATCTGCAAAAATAAAATCTCCTTGTTTTACCAAAGCGGAATCTCCATTTTTAGCAAGTTCCCTTGGGATAAATCTTATTCCTTCTTCAAAAAATCGTACACTCTTATTTTCTTTTGAGTGGATTTGACCATAGCTCATTACAGGAACACCAGTTGCTGTTAAGTCTGCTTTTGAAAATGTAAGTCCTTTGCATAATTTGCCATAATATTTAAAAGGCATAATTTTCCAATGTTCCGGGATTTCGCCAATCCATTTCATTCCACTATCTTTTAGTGGTGCATTGGGATTCAGTCCTCGTATCACGGCACGAGTGATAAGTGATTGTTTAAGTTCATCAAGGTATTCTATTTTCTTTTCTGCCTTAGCAATCATCTTGTCAATCTTCTCGGTCTTGACATCAAGGTAGGAGGCAATGGATTGCTGTTCGGATAACGGAGGAACAGGGACTTTTAATTTTCTGATTATATCTTGGCTTATATTAGGTTGTCCACCTCCAAATGATGATAATAGTAATTCTTCTTTAGCTATGATAAATGAATAAAAAGTATACTTTGGGCATATTCTTTTAGATGGTACAATTATACAACAGGCTTGATTGGTTGCTGTCTCTATATCAAGTAAACCAACTTTACCAATTGTTGCTCCATACATTGCAATCACAACAGAATGAATAGGATAGAACTTCATTTTGCATTCATCTACAGCTTTTGGGGTTATTTTCTTACTTGTTTCAGTTATCAATCCATTATTTAAATCACCTGTTTGAAGCCAGTTAAGACCTTTTTCTGAATAATAGTCTTCACGCGAGGATAATGGCGTTGTACCACTTCCTATTATTGGATGTACACGTGATATCTTTATCGCCTCCCAATGATTGGGTATTTCTCCAATCCATTTCACCCCACTATCTTTATAAGCATCATATTTCTTCATCATCCCTCTTTTTAATCATTCAACAATGAAGATAATTCCTGTTCTTCATCTTCTTCAAGTGCCCGAATATCCGCAAGGATATCCTCTACTGAGCGTAGCGGCTGATATTCATAAAACAGTTTTGAAATAGGGAACTCGCAACCTATCTTATCTTTCTCTCTATCCATCCATGCGTCAGGAGCAAAGCGAAGGACTTCGTTTTGAAAATACTCTTGAATATCCGTCTTGAATGGAATCGATTCATAGTCACGCAAATTAGTGTCAGCGACCAAGTCGCTGTTATCATCAAGTGGTATGACATGAACCTCGGGGGCAGTTTCAGACACTTCACCAAAGAAGGTGCGACAATCTTTGATAAGTTTTGCGGTAGTCTTTATCTTTTTTGACTCCAAGTAAGCAAAGAACTCAGCATCAGTGCGCTCTGTATCAATATCGTCCAATGCAACGATGTTTGCCAAAGCTTCGCTCTGTTTCTTTTCATCGAGCGCAGCATATTTTGTCTTCACATCCTTGTATATAAGACGGAGAGGACGTTCAACGGTAATATAAGTATAGAAGAAATCGTCCTTATCCATAAGTTTTGCATTGTCGCAAGTCTCAAAAGCATGGTAGATACGACCTATTTCACTTCGACCGTAATCGCTGACCAAGACATTTTTCATACCGAGGTTCTTGCGCATAGGCTGTACGTACTCGTCTTTAGCTGCATTTATCAGTAGCACTTTATTCTTGTGGCTTTCGGGTTTCTTGTTATCAAATATCCAAAGGTAGGTAGCGATACCTGTGCCATAGAACAAACCACCGGGCAAAGCAATGATAGCGTCAAGTAAATCATTGTCAAGCATGTGCTTGCGAATATTGCTCCAGCCGGAACCTGCACCACCGTTAAACAATGGTGAGCCATTAGAGAGAATGCCTACACGACTGCCTTTGGGGTCCATCTTATGGAGCATGTGCAAGGTGAATAGTAACTGACCATCGCTTTTGTCGGGCAGTCCCGGAGCAAAGCGGCTGTTTTTATCTTCCGCTTCGGCAGAAACGGAGTCGTATTCACGTTTCCAGTCCACACCGTACGGAGGGTTCGCCAGCATAAAGTTGAATTTTTGGTCGCGGAACTCATCGACAAGAAGCGTGTCACCTACAGCGATACCCTTTGCTTCGTCCCCCTTCATGATAATATCACTCTTGCAGAGTGCGTATGTTTTGTCGTTTAATTCCTGACCAAACAGGTTGACAGTTACATCCACTCTACGCTCCTTTGCTGTTTCCTCTATGGTGTCCTTGGTCAATGTCAGGATGCCGCCTGTACCACAGCAGGGGTCATACACAGAGATTATCTTCCCATCTTGGTAAATCTTATCTTCTTGGCCGAGCAAGGTAATCTCCGTCATCAAGCGGACGATGTCACGAGGAGTATAGAACTGACCGGCACCGATACCTACAGATTCTTTTGCGTAACGAATGACAATTTCGAAAACAGTACCCATCATGTGGTTGTCTACTTTGTCGGGACTGAGGTCGATGTTCAGTACAAAAGCTTTAGTCACTTGGAGCAGCAGGTTCTTGCGGGCAAGGTTTGAGAAGATGTCGCTCAGGCTTGCGTTTTCACCTTTACCGGTGAAGTTTTTCAGAATCTCACGGATGTTTGGACTGAAACCTTCAAGGTAGGTCTTAAAGTTGTTCGTCAAGTCGGCAGGAACTGTTATCAACTTAGAGAGTGACAGACCACTCGTGTTGTAGAATTTGTAGCCGGCAGCATCCATGAGCATCGGCATCATATTGTCGATATCCTCTTGTGAGGTCTGACCAAGTTCTTCAAGCTGCTTCATGTTAGTTGCCACAAGGGCCTCTGAACCTACAAGTACGCAGTCCAGACGGCGGAGGAGAGTGAACGGAAGGATTACATCCTCCACGTCCTTATTGTCATATACATTGCGAAGGAGCTCCTTCACGTTCCATATCATCTGACCTAATTCTTCTGCTGTCATATTGGATTTTTCATTGTTCGTTTCTAGTCATATTGTGTATAGTCTTTTACTCAAATACAAAAATAGTGGATTATTCTCAAATTCTTTTCTCGTTGACTAAAAATCTATTTCCGTTTACCAATGTCTTTTTCCAAGTTGCTTCTTGGGCATAGCTAAGACTTTTTATACGGATGACTAATTCTTTTTATACAGCATACTAAGACGCCCCATTGCAATAGGATATACGTCCTGCTGTCGTAGGATGTAGTAAACATTTGTATAAAAAGCCTTAATAATACGGAAGAAAGGCTTTATATCTGTGATGAAGTTTTAGGGGATCAGCAACGAACTGTCTCCATAGCTCAGGAACCTGAAATCATGTTCCAAAGCATAGTCATAAATCTTTCGCCAGTTTCCTCTCACAAAGGCAGAAACCAATAGCAGTAATGTACTTTGTGGTTGATGGAAATTGGTGACCATTTTCCGGACTATTTTGTATTGATATCCCGGTGCGATGATAATTTGAGTACTGCTATGCAACGCTTCCATTTCGTGGCGGTGCAGATAATCCAGAATTTGTTGCAGGGCTTCCACTGGAGTCAGTTCATTCTTATCTTCATAGGGCATCCATTGCTGTACGTGCAATTCGTTTTGGGCGGCATCAGGGTTATGGTGGATAAGGACCCCGATATAATAAAGACTTTCCAGGGTGCGTACAGAAGTGGTTCCTACCGCAATGGCTTTTCCATTATGGGCGATTAGTTTTTCAATGGTATGCTTGCTTACAGAAATGTATTCCGTATGCATCTCATGTCCCTCTATCTCTTCACTTTTTACGGGCTTGAAAGTACCTGCGCCTACGTGTAAAGTCAGTTCCTCACGGTCAATTCCCCGTTCGTCCAGCGCTGCCAGTACTCTTTCCGTAAAATGAAGCCCTGCGGTAGGAGCGGCAACGGAACCTTTTATCTTTGAATAAACCGTCTGATAAGTTTCCTTGTCACTTTCTTGTGTTTCACGGTTCAGGTAGGGAGGGATGGGCAGTTCACCTATTACTTCCAACAGGTCGGCAAATGTGATTGAATCATCATCCCATGAGAAATCAATCCAATGACTGGTTCCCCTACACTCTCCACGGGTGGCGGACAGGACAATTTGCTTTCCTTTCACATCCACCACGCGGCTTAACGTACCTTTTTTCCATTTTTTCAGATTACCTATCATGCATAGCCAGCTGCACCGGCGTGTTTGTTGAAAACTTAGCACATAGTCATTGGGCTGGATAGGTTCCAGACAGAAGACCTCTATCAATGCCCCTGTTTCTTTACGGAAATGCAGACGCGCTTGAATTACTTTGGTATTATTGAATATCATCAATTCTCCGGATTCCAAATATTGCGGCAAAGAAGTAAAGACATCTTCGTTCACCTCACCGTGGCGGTAAACTAACAGTTTGGACTGGTCGCGTGTGGCGAGGGGGAATTTGGCGATCCGTTCATCGGGTAGCGGGTAGTTGAACTCACTTATTTTGATATGTTTGGTATCTTCCATCTGAATCTATTTCTTTTTCTGCGCAAAAGTACCGATATTTGCGCTAACTAAAAAAGAAAAGAGTATGAAAATAGGAGATAAAGTCCGTTTCCTTAGTGAGGTAGGGGGCGGTGTTGTGACAGGATTTCAAGGAAAAGACATGGTCTTGGTAGAAGATGCCGATGGTTTTGATATTCCGATGCCCATAAAAGAGTGTGTGGTTATAGACACGGATGATTATAACATGAAGCGTAAACCCGTAGCTCCGGCTCCTAAACAGGAGGTTGTCAGTGCAAAGGCAAAAGGAGCGTCAGTCAAGGTACGTCAGGATGAAGAGGAGGATGAACGTCCCATTACTTATCGTCCGGCTGAGCGAAAAGGGGGGGATATCTTGAATGTGATGCTTGCTTTTGTACCACAAGATCTCAAGGCTATTTCAGCAACGGCATTTGACTCGTATCTTATTAACGACAGCAATTTCACATTGTACTTTACTTATCTTACTGCCGAAGGAAGTAACTGGCGGGTACGTAGCATGGCACGGTGGAACCGAATACTAAATTCTATATAGAGGAATTCGAGAAAAGCGCTTTAAATGAATTGGAAAGGGTGGCGGTGCAGTTCATCGCTTTCAAGGATAACAAAAGCTTTTTGTTCAAGCCTGCCGTATCGGTAGAACTACGTATAGATACAGTGAAGTTTTATAAACTGCATACTTTCCGTGAGAGTATTTTCTTTGAAGAACCGTCACTTATTTATGATATTGTGAGAGATGATGTTCCGGTGAAACAGGTTTTTGTTTCAGCGGAGGATATAAAGGATGCATTGCTACAGAAAAAAGAACCGGAACCGCAAATGGCAAAACAACCACAACCCAAGAAAGTGAAGAGTGAAATTGTAGAGATTGATCTCCATGCTCACGAGTTGCTGGATACGACTGCCGGTATGAGCAATAGTGAGATATTGAATTATCAATTGGATGTTTTCCGCAAGACATTGGAAGAATACAAGAACAAGAAGGGACAGAAAATTGTCTTTATTCATGGTAAGGGAGATGGTGTGCTACGCAAATCTATCTTGCAGGAGTTGAAATATAAATATAAAAACTATGAAAGTCAGGATGCTTCGTTCCGTGAATATGGTTTCGGGGCTACGATGGTGATTATTCACTAAAAGTCTTTCATTCATACAGATTGTAATATGACAACATTGAAAGAATTTTTGAAGACGGATCGTTTCGCTACCTGTACGGGAGTGGAACTTCTTGAAATAAAGCCGGGTTATGCCCGTGCGCGTATGGAAGTGACTGATCGTCATCTGAACGGAGGAGGGGTATGCCAAGGGGGAGCTTTGTTTACATTGGCAGATTTGGCTTTTGCCGCTGTGGCGAACAGCCGTAAGAAGCTTACACTTTCCGTGAATGCCAATATCACTTTTCTCCGTCCCGCCAAACTGGGTTACGTGTATGCCGATGCTACTGAGGTGTTCAATCATCATCGCATTCCTTTTGTCGAGGTGAAGATAACAGATGAACAAGGAGAACTGATAGCTATATTTACTTCATCAGGCTATCGTAAAGAATCAGATTTGCCGGTAGATACGTTAGAGTGATTCACGAGAATAAAAAAGCCTGTTACCGTTTTTCGGCAGCAGGGCTTTTTAATGGTATCGGTGAAGATAATGTTTCGTTATCCTATCCTTCTTTTACTTTAGCTTTTCCTATTCTTCCCGGTTCTACAAACAGATATTTGTAGCCTACACGAATACTTGCCAGATGCAGTGTTTTTAAATGTGCGCGGCGTACTAGCAGAGCGGTCATTTCATGAATACGCCCGTCAATATAGCCTATCATCTCACTTTCTGTTGTGTTTTCAGAGCCGTAAGTACCTGCTCCTTGAACAATCATAAAAGGTGATTCGGTGCCTGCTTTATCCATACCGATAGCAATAGCCACATAAATCCACATAGGACCATGAGCAACTACTTTACGTGCTGTGGCTGTGCGGCTTTCGCCTTTTGTCAGTGTCTTGTGGCAACAGCCTTCTATGGATTTGATTTTCTTTCCCAAATCATATACGGTTACTTTGTCATCGGCGGCATCCAAAGGTTGCTCGAATAAAATTGTGTCTTTTTTGTCCGGATAGCTGATGTGATAACATTCATATTCCGGTTGCATTCCTCTAGGTTCATCATCGCCCACGGAACCTGCTACAAGTTTAACTTCAAGAAAAGAGCCGTTCAGGGCGGTTTCATATACCGCATCCGTCAAAGCGGCGTTACTGGTTAATTCTAATTCTTTCATAAGTCAAGGTTTTTAATAAGTTTCTCTCATAACATTAGGTGGAACGAAAAGTTCGAAATAGTTTGATAAGGAACAAAAACGGGTGTTAATAGATGAAATAAGGAGATTGGTCGATAACTCTTGTCTCAATGATAATAAAGCTTTAATTTTACTTGTGGAAAAAGAAAAAGTTTGAGAATCAAGATTGAGTAGAAGAAAGGTGGACGGATTATTAGTTTGTCTGGATAGAGGGATCGATATGGTTGTAGGAAGGATATGAAGAAGCAGTTTTATAAATACGTTAATAATAAGTTTGTTAGTAAATAAGGTCGGATGAGGCTTTGTTTATAAGGAAAACGCTCGTTGTGAAACGGGCGTTTTTTGATTTTGTATCAGTATGTGTTTAAAAGTAAATCCTACAAAAAACGTTCTATTCGGTGAAGAATAGAACGTCTTTTTATAGAATGGAATGAAGTTTACAAACGATAGTCGGCTAAATCATCTGCTTTTATTTTACGGATGAAATTGAAATGTTTTTCTATTTCAGCTTCTGCATAGTTTACATATACATGGGCTGACTTGGCGAACAATTCAGGTGCTTTTGTCGCATCTTGGATAAGAAGATGTGACATGATGCATACGGCAGCCATTTCATAAAGACGGCGTGCAACGAAATCAAGCAACTCTTGATTCTGGGCCTCTTTTACTGCATTAGTGCATGCGTCAAATTTGTTGGCCATTTCTTTCACACGGTCCATCAGCGGTTGCATTTCTTCACTGCAAGGAATAGCCTCGTAATTACGCAAGGTTGCGATATAAGAACCGTTGGTTACATAACGGATAGCGGCTACAGTCTGCAACTGGGTCGTTCCTTCGTAAATGCTGGTGATGCGTGCGTCGCGATAGATGCGCTGGCAAGCATATTCCATCATGAAACCTGAACCACCGTGAATCTGGATACAATCGTATGCATTTTGGTTGGCATATTCAGAGTTCATACCCTTGGAAAGCGGAGTAAAACTGTCTGCTAGCTTGGCGTAGACTTTTTGTTCCTGACGTTCTTCAGGAGTCAGTTTGCGTTCGCGGGCAATATCATCCAATGCTTTGTAAATATCCACATAGCGTGAAGTCTGGTAAAGCAATGCACGGCCTGCATCCAGTTTGGCTTTCATGATAGACAGCATGTCATATACTGCTGGGAAATCGATGATGGCTTTTCCGAACTGCTTACGTTCTTTGGCGTATGCCAGTCCTTCGTTGTAAGCGGCTTGTGACAAACCTACTGACTGGGCGGCGATACCCAGACGCGCACCATTCATCAAGGCCATTACGTATTTAATCAAACCGAGCTTACGGTCACCGCAAAGTTCGGCTTTCGCGTTCTTGTAAACCAGTTCGCAGGTAGGAGAGCCGTGGATACCTAATTTATTTTCGATGCGGCGTACATCTACACCTCCTTCGTTTTTGTCATAGATGAACATAGACAAACCACGTCCGTCTTTGGTTCCTTCTTCGCTACGTGCCAATACCAGGTGAAGATTAGCGTCACCGTTAGTGATGAAACGTTCACACCGTTCAGACGCCAGCAGTTGTTGGCTTCATCGAAAGTAGCTTTCAGCATTACTGACTGAAGGTCGGAACCGGCATCGGGTTCGGTCAAGTCCATAGACATGGTTTCACCCGCACAAATACGGGGAATGAAACGGCTGTGCTGGTCTTCGTTACCGAACTCATACAGCGTTTCGATACAGTCTTGCAAAGACCAGATGTTTCCGAATCCCGCATCGGCAGCGGCAACAATTTCCGCGCACATGGTGTACGGGGTGATGGGGAAGTTCAAGCCACCGAAACGACGAGGCATGGTCATACCGTTCAGTCCGGCTTTTACCATAGCGTCGAGGTTCTGCTTGGTTCCTGAAGCATATTCCACACGTCCGTTTCCACAGTGAGGACCTTCTTCGTCTACCCCTTCGGCATTGGGAGCGATAGTTTCACCTGTAATCTCACCTGTGATCTCCAGAATCTTATCGTAAGAGTCCATTGCATCGGCATAATCCTGCGGTGCATAATCGAACTCGTCTTTATCTCTATAGTCGCGCTCTTTCAGTTGGCAGATGCGCTCCATCATCGGATTGTTCAAGTGATACTTGAGTTCCGGTATATCGGTATAAAAGTTTGCCATTACTTACTGTTCTTTTTATAATACTTAATCAATTTCGGAACGACTTCTTCCACAGTGCCGTTAATCACATAGTCGGCAATGGTGTTGATCGGAGCGTTCGGGTCACTGTTTACAGAGATGATGATACCTGCATCCTGCATACCTGCGATGTGCTGGATTTGTCCGGAGATACCGCAAGCGATATACAGTTTGGGACGGACGGTTACACCCGTCTGACCAATCTGGCGGTCATGGTCTGCATAACCTGCATCGACAGCTGCACGGCTGGCACCCACTTCGGCGTGAAGTTCTTTGGCCAGTTCGAACAATTTGTCAAAACCTTCTTTAGATCCCATTCCGTAACCTCCGGCAATCACGATAGGTGCGCCTTTCAGGTTATGTTTGGCTTTTTCTACATGGCGGTCGATGACTTTTACTACATAGTCTGTTTCAGGAACAAACTTGGCAACGTCGTGGTTCACCACTTCTCCCTGGTAGCTTTCATCCAGAATCTCTTTCTTCATCACGCCTTCGCGAACGGTCGCCATCTGCGGACGGTGCTCGGGGTTGACAATGGTTGCAACGATGTTACCACCGAAGGCGGGACGAATCTGATACAACAGATTTTCGTAAGTGATGCCATTTTTCTTGTCTTCGTGGGTACCGATTTCCAACTGGGTACAGTCGGCAGTCAGTCCGCTAGTCAATGCGGAAGATACACGTGGTCCCAGATCGCGGCCGATAACGGTAGCGCCCATCAGACAGATTTGCGGTTTTTCTTCTTTAAACAGATTCACCAAGATAGAAGTGTGGGGCAGTGAAGTATAAGGGAACAGACCCGGAGCATCGAATACATGAAGTTTGTCTACTCCGTAGGGCAATACTTGTTTTTCAATTCCTGCAAGGCCGGTTCCGGCAGCGATTGCCTCAAGCTGGCAGCCTAACTGATTAGCTAATTTACGGCCTTTGGTTAAAAGTTCGAGACTCACATCGGCCACTGTTGTGCCTTCAATCTCGCAATATACAAATACATTATTCATAATCGTTATCCTATTGTATGGTTAGCTAACAGTTCGACAATCAATCCTTCCACATCCTGGTCGCTTCCTGTCATGGTCTTGCTTTCTTTTGCCTGGAAGACGATGTTTTCAATCTTCTTCACTTTGGTGGGAGAGCCTGACAGACCGCACTGCTTGGTGTCTCCTTCTACATCGGCCACACTCCATTCAGTGATATTCAGGTAAGGGAATTTTTCATATAGTTCAGCGTAAGGCAGTTCAGAACCGTCTTTAGTGATGGCTGCTTTTTCCTGTGCGCCGAGAGCACGTTTGTATTTCTGTAACAATTTGGCATTGCGCGGACGGCAGGGAGCTGCACTTCCGTTCACTGTCAGTACAATAGGCAGAGGACCTTCCACTGTTTCTACCCCGCCGTCAATATGGCGTTTTACAGTGATGCGGCGGGCAGTTTCGTCCACATTCAGAATTTCTTCCGTATAAGTAATCTGGCTTAACCCCAGTTTTTCCGCTACCTGCGGACCTACCTGTGCGGTATCACCGTCGATAGCCTGACGGCCACCGATAATCAGATCACATTCGCCTATTTTGCGGATAGCCGTAGCGATGGCGTATGAAGTGGCCAACGTGTCAGCACCGGCAAAAGCACGGTCGGTCAATAAATATCCATTGTCTGCTCCTCTGTATAAACCTTCACGAATAATTTCGGCAGCGCGTCCGGGGCCCATGGTCAGGATAGTTACCGTAGAGCCGGGATGTGTGTCTTTCAGTCTGAGTGCCTGTTCCAAGGCGTTCAGGTCTTCCGGATTGAAGATAGCCGGAAGTGCCGCACGGTTGATAGTACCGTCAGCGTTCATGGCATCTTTCCCCACATTGCGTGTGTCGGGAACTTGTTTTGCCAGTACTACAATTTTTAAACTCATATACTTTAATATATTTGGTATTAGTAATATTCCGACGGCAAATTTACTTAAACAATTTGAGCGACAAAAGGATATGGGGAGAAAATATGCACAAAAAGGTGAGGTTTGAGCATGAATCGAGGAGGATACAAATGTTTTTATGATAATTCTATTGTAAAATAAAAGCGGAAATGTTTGTTTAAGTGGAAAGTTTTTATGTTCTTTATAAAAAGTGATACAATGAAAACATTCACCTCCAAATGCAATCAAACTAAATGGCCTCGTGGACTGTCTGTTTCTGATGATAGGGACAGACGGTATCTTTTTCATCATACATCTTTGAATCATCATGAGATATCCCTATTTTAAACTTAAAAAAATATATTATGAAAAGAACACTTAAAATGGCATTGATTGCCTCATTGGCAGTTGGTGGAAGTTATGTTTTGTATGGTTCTCAAAACAAAGAAGAATTGTCCGATTTAGCTTTGTCAAATGTGGAGGCCTTGACTTTAGGTACGAAGGATTGTATGTATCAACGTAATTCACGTTGTTATGAACTCGTTGTAGGTCCTCCGGGAAAACCTGTTATTATTGAGACAAGTAAGGAAGCAAATTGGGTAAATCGATATACCATTCCTGAGTAATTAGACATTTATGTAATACGGGACAAAATAAATAGGCATTAAGCATTTGTTTTGTCCCGTTTGAAGAGTATTAAAATTATGATTAAAATAAAATTGTATTATTCGATTGTTGCCATCCTTTTTTTATTTCCTGTGTCAGTAACAAAGGAAATGACTTTTTATCTATTCCCACCAAACCGATCTATGGCTTTTATTATGATAAAGAAATTATCTCCAATGAGTTGGTTACATTCTCTTCTCTTGATTGTGGAATTCTTATGGTTCAACGTTGTAAATTTTCCGGTGAACCTATTTGTCAGATTCTAGAGGAACAGACAGGCGAAAGAGTGGGTAGCTTTGGAAGCAGTGGACAAGGGCCTGGAGAATTTGTAGCTGCTGAATTTATTGGAAAAACAGAGGGGGACGATACTTTATATTTTGTTAATTTGCCTTCTACTGTCCTGTTGTATGCACGGGAGGAAAAGAGTGCTGATTCACCGATGGTGAACTGGTAGGCAAGTACGCATTGGAACACCAAAGCATGAGTGTGCTTCTTTCTCAATATACCCCTCGGTTGTACTTGTTAAATTGTGAATCGGAATGTAATGTTGAAATATTTGAGATGGATGATATCCTGAAAGCAAAATTATGAAAATCCTGCTTTATGTGTTGTTGGCTTTTGGGGTATTTTGTTTCTTCTCGTGTAAAAGGATAGAAAAGGAGCAGTTGACTTTTTTGATGAAAGAATGGACTCGAAAAGAAATTCTCTTTCATGATAGAGCTGTTTTATGCTGGGAGACAATATACACCATTCATTGGATTCACGACATTGGGGATTGGTGCCTGATGATTTCATTGTGGGTGTAGTACAATGGATTTGGTATTCAAAAGATGAAGAGCAAAATTCAATTCGTTGGAATCGAATCGGTAGAGTAGATTGAAATAAGAGATGCGAAAGGTTATAGTTCTATGCTTGTTCGGATAAAAACGTATAAATGATGCGTTGTGATATATGTTGTATGAAAAGTTTTTGTTAATATTGTCATCGTTATGAGTTTGTTTTTGTTGTATGATGAAATAATAACTGAAGAATTATGAAGAAAGTATTGTTTTTATTCGTCTTTTTGCTTCTGAGTGTAGGAGCTATGGCGCAAAAGGTAATTTACGATGAAACCAACCAGACCGGAGTGCGTACAGTGGTATGCGAGGGTATGAATCTGGGTGTTTCCAATAATATGGACGTATATGTGGCACTCGCTGGATTTCAGTATAAAAGTACCATACGTTATTCGCTGGCTGTTACTATCGGGTCGGGGCATGAGGTGGAAATTCTTAATGACAGTAAGTGTGTCCTGACGTTGGATAATGGAAAGACATTAGAGCTGCCTACGGTAGCAGGCGGCGCTTCCGTATTGCAGCATGTAGATGTGGAGATGAGTGATGTGTATCAAAGTTTCCGCCGTTTTGCCTATTATAATATAAAGGCTAAAGAATTGAAGAAAATCAGCAAAAACGGTATTGTACAAATGGATATACAGTTATCTCCCGAAAACTATTCCATTGCATTTAATCAGGATGTCTTGGGAAGTATGCTGACTGGTTCTATGTCATTAATAAATAATATGTTTGGTAAATAACTTCTCTTTTCATATTTTATGGTTCAGCCTTTTCTTCTCAGAAGGAGAGGCTGTTTTGTTTTTGAAAGTCAAAGGGTTAAACAAAACGTTGCTTCATGTGTTTTCCTAATGTTTTTTAATGTGATAAACTTATGAGGAAAATACGTAGATGGGGAGCATGGCTCCTTTTAATCATTCCTTTGGCACTGAATGCCCAGCAGCGGACCGAAAAATTATTGAATGTACCCTTGCCGGAACATTGGCAAGAAGAGGATGCGATGTTTCAACAACAGCTTCCGGTGGATGACCATTGGTGGACTGTATTTCAGGATGCCACACTGGATTCATTGATTCATGTGGCTGTCAGGCAGAATCCGTCTGTCCTTACTGCCTTGAATCGTATAGATATGGCGAAAGCGAATCTGAGGATAGCCAGAGGAGGCTATTATCCGGCTTTGTCATTGGATGCCAGGTGGAACCGCCAACAGACTAGTGGTAATACCGGTACGGGACAGCCTCAATCCAGAGTGGGGTATTATGATGCAACGGTTAATATGAGCTGGCAGGTGGATGTGTTCGGTTCCATCCGCCAACGGGTGAAAGCGCAGAAAGAAAATTTTGCGGCAAGTCGTGAAGAGTACAATGCGACGATGGTAAGTCTTTGTGCAGAAGTGGCGTCAGCCTATTTTAATTTGCGTGAGGCCCAACAGGAACTCAGTGTGTTACAGCGCAATGCTTTATCTCAAAAGGCGGTAGTGGATATAACTGAAGTGCGTTATAATACCGGATTGGCTTCCAAACTGGATGTGGCTCAGGCTAAATCGGTTTATTATAGTACATTGGCTTCTATTCCTGCTACAGAATCCGGTATTATTCAATATATGAATGCGTTGGCTGTATTGCTCGGGCTTTATCCTCAGGATGTGACGGCTGCACTGGAAACGGGAAAACCGTTACCCGATTATATAGAGCCGGTAGGGGTTGGTCTTCCCGGACAATTACTTTTACGACGTCCCGATGTACGGGTTGCCGAACGTCAAGTCAATGCACAAGCAGCCCTGTTGGGAGCTTCTAAGACCGATTGGCTTCCCTCATTTTTTCTGAACGGTTCCTTCGGCTATGCTTCACATGATATGAAAGACTTTACTAAACGTAGCAGTATGACATGGAGCATCGCTCCCTCTATGAGCTGGACGATTTTTAATGGTGGCCAGCGTGCGAATAATGTACGCTTGCAGCGTGCACAACTGGATGAGACAATCAATCAGTTCAATACTACGGTTCTTACAGCAGTGCAGGAGGTGGATAATGCCATGAGTAGTTATAAGAATTCCATTAAACAGATTGTGGCATGTCGTGAGATGCTGAATCAGGGGAAAGAGGCATTTAAACTTTCATTGGACTTATACAAACAGGGGCTGAGCCCTTTCCAAAATGTGTTGGATGCACAGCGTTCGTTACTGTCATACGAGAATTCATTGGTGCAGGCACAGGGATATTCATTGCTTTGTCTGATTCAGATGTATCAGGCATTGGGTGGAGGCTGGTAGACTGTGACGGAAAAGTTGTTGAACTATAGAAATAATAAAAAACCTAACCCAAGATATGAAAAGAATAATGATAACTTTCGCATGGACGGTATGTGTGCTCACCGCCTGCGATAAAAATAAACCTTCTCAGACAGGAATGCAGGCATTGCCTATAGATGTAGCGAAACCTTTGGTGGAAAATGTGACGCTGACCAAAGATTATCCCGGTTATTTGGAAGCGGAATCCACTGTAGATTTGGTGGGACGAGTAAATGGAATTTTACAATCCAAGAATTTTGCATCTGGTTCCCGGGTACGTCAGGGACAGGTATTGTTTGTTATAGAACCGACACTTTATGAAAATTCAGTGAAACAAGCGGAAGCTGAATTAAAAACGGCTAAAGCCAATCTTGAATATGCTGTCAGTAGTTATCAACGTATGAAAGAAGCGATAAAAAGTGATGCGGTGAGCCGTATACAATATTTGCAGGCAGAAAGCCATGTCGTTGCTTGTGAGGCTGCCGTAAGTAATGCTGAAGCAGCTTTGAAAACTGCGCGTACCAACTTGAGTTATTGCTATGTCAAGGCTCCTTGTGATGGAGTGGTTGATGTATCAGCTTATTCTGTCGGAGCATACATCGGTGGTGCTTTGCAACCGGTTAAATTGGCTACTGTTTATAAGGATAACCGTATGTATTCCTATTTTAATATTGCAGATAACCAATATCTGACATATGAGCTGACCCAGGAGGCTGCCAGCAAGATTCCTGCAGAAACTCATTTTGTAACCTTGCGCTTGGGGACTGACGGGGCACAGGCATGGAAAGCGAAACTAGATTATCTTTCTCCCAATGTGACATTAACTACAGGTACTCTCCGTTTGCGTGCGGAATTAGATAACTCTGACGGGAAGCTTCGTCCCGGATTATTTGTCAGTGTCACGTTACCATACGGTGAAGCGCGGAATGCAGTGCTGGTTAATGATGCTTCTATCGGAACAGATCAGTTGGGCAAGTATTTGTATGTAGTGAATGATAGTGATATAGTGAATTATCGGCATATTGAAGTCGGGCAATTGGCGGATCATAATATGCGTGTTGTAAAAAGTGGCTTGTCACCTTCCGAACGTTATGTCACCAAGGCATTGTTGAAAGTGCGCCAAGGCATGAAAATTAAACCGATAGAACAAACCAATAAACTTCAATAGCCTTATGTTTTCAAAATTTTTCATAGAACGGCCTATATTTGCCACGGTGCTGGCTTTGTTATTCGTGGTGGCCGGACTTGTAACTCTGAATATATTGCCCGTGGCGCAATATCCCGATATTACGCCGCCTACCGTGCAAGTCAGTGCGGTATATCCGGGTGCCAATGCTGAAACTGTAGCTCAAACTGTCGGTATCCCCATTGAACAGCAGGTAAACGGTGTGGATGGAATGTTGTATATGAGCTCCAATTCCTCCGCATCGGGTGCTTATTCGCTGACTGTGACTTTCGAAGTGGGAACGGATATTGATATGGCAACTGTAATGGTACAAAACCGAGTTAGTGTAGCGTTGAATTCTTTGCCTGAAGCTGTGAAAGTACAGGGAGTGACGGTGCAGAAGCAGTCATCCAATATTGTGATGATGCTTACACTGAGTGGTGATAGTATTTATGATGGCCTTTATCTGACCAATTATGCCAATTTGAATCTGGTAGACCAGTTGACACGTGTGCCGGGAGTAGGAGCGGTGAATGTGATGGGAGCCGGAGACTATTCCATGCGTGTATGGCTGAATCCTGAAACAATGCGTATCCGCAATATTACTCCGCAGCAAGTTTACTCTGCTATTCAAAGTCAGAACATGGAGGTTTCAGCCGGTTATGTGGGACAGCCTATCGGTAGTTCGGCCAATAATGATTTTCAATATACGCTGAATGTGAAGGGACGGCTTTCTACTTCTGAAGAGTTTGGGGATATCATATTGAGAGTGGAAGACCAGGGGAAGGTACTTCGTCTGAGAGATGTTGCCAAAATTGAGTTGGGAAGTGCCGAGTATGGAGTTGTTTCCAAATTGAAGGGACAACCTACAGCAGGTATTGCTGTCTATCAGTTACCGGGGAGTAACTCATTGGATGTGTCTAAAGGAGTTCGTGCACGCATGGCGGAATTGGCTGAAACATTTCCGGCAGGGGTGAAGTATAATGTAACATTGGACACTACAGATGTGGTTCATGACTCTATTGATGAAGTGATGAAGACTTTCGTGGAGGCGATTGTTCTAGTGGTGCTGGTTATCTTTTTTTCCTGCAAAGCTGGCGGGCAGTTCTTATTCCATGTCTTACTATCCCTGTTTCTCTTATCGGAACACTGGCGGTAATGGCTGCTTTAGGCTTTTCTATCAATACATTGACACTGTTCGGCTTGATATTGGCTATAGCTATTGTAGTGGATGATGCCATTGTGGTGACTGAAAATGCCACCCGTATTCTAGATGAAGGGAAGCTGGACGCCCGGGCGGCCACCGAGCAGGCTATGGGAGAGATTACCGGACCTATTGTCGGAGTGGTGCTGGTACTGCTTGCCGTTTTTATCCCTACTACACTGATTAGTGGAATTTCCGGGCAGCTTTATAAACAGTTTGCATTGACTATTGCGGCTTCTACGGTTATAAGTGGTTTCAATTCATTGACATTGACTCCGGCTGTTTGTGCTCTGTTGCTCCGTCCTACTCCGATGCATAAAGCGCGTTTGTTCCGTTGGTTTGATAGTATGAATGACTGGATGCAGCGGGTTTATGACGCTTCAGTAAAATGGTTGTTGGCACGTCCGGTTATTGCTATCGGTTCTTATATCGTAATATCAGTCATTGCTATTCTGATGTTTGTAAAATGGCCCAGCACCTTTATTCCCGAAGAAGATGACGGATATTTTATGATTGCCATTCAGCTTCCGGCTGCCTCTTCTTTAGAACGTACACAAATGGTGGGTAAGCAGATTGATGCTATTTTGTCAGAGTATCCCGAAGTGAAGACTTATTTGGGAGTAAACGGATTCAGTATCATGGGAGGTGGTCAGTTGCCTAATGCGGCTACCTATTTTGTGGTGCTGAAGAATTGGAAAGAGCGTGCGGGTAAGGAGCATACCGCTCAAGCGGTGGTTAATCGTTTTAATTGAACAGGCATATGCCATGATACAGGAAGCCCAAGTCTTTGGTATTATTCCTCCTGCTATCCCTGGTATGGGTAATACAGGTGGTTTACAACTCGAACTGGAAGATCGCAAGTCTTTGGGTGCAGAAGAACTGCAAAAGGCGGTTGAGGCGTTATTGGCTAATTATCACAATGAGCCGGCTATTGCTTCTATAAGCAGTATGTATCAAGCGGATGTACCTCAGTATTTTTTGAATATAGACCGTGATAAAGTTCAGTTAATGGGCTTGCAGTTGAATCAGGTTTTCTCTACATTAGGGTATTATATGGGGCAGGCTTATGTAAATGATTTTGTAGAATTCGGCCGTATCTACCAGGTAAAATTGGAGGCTGGTGAACAGGCCCAAAAGGTGATTGATGATGTGTTGAAACTGAGTGTGGTCAATTCGAAAGGAGAGATGGTTCCTTTCAGTAGTTTTACACAAATAGAGCAAAAACTGGGAATGGATCAGATAAACCGATATAATATGTATTCGGCAGCTTCTATCACTATTACTCCGGCTGCGGGGAGTAGTTCCGGTCAGGCGATAGAGGCTGTGGGGAGTTTGATAAAAAATCAGCTAGGAGGAGAGTTTGGATATGAGTGGACTTCTGTTGCTTATCAAGAAACTCAGGCTGGTAATACTACTACTATTATTTTAATCATGGCTTTGTTGGTAGCTTATTTAGTATTGGCAGCTCAGTATGAAAGTTGGACAAGCCCGGTGGCTGCCGTAATGGGATTACCGGTAGCTATTTTGGGAGCGATGCTCGGTTGTTGGGTGATGGGAGTTCCAGTCAGCATTTATACACAAATCGGTATTATTCTGTTGATAGCCTTATCGGCGAAAAATGGTATTTTAATTGTGGAGTTCGCCCGTGATTACCGTAAGGCCGGCAATCCTATCCGTGAGGCGGCTTATGAGGCGGGGCATGTGCGTTTGCGTCCTATTCTGATGACTTCATTTACTTTTGTATTAGGTGTGATGCCGTTGCTGTTTGCAACAGGCGCTGGTGCCGGAAGCCGTGTGGCACTAGGTGCGGCAGTAGTATTTGGTATGGCCGTGAATACGATTTTTGCTACCGTTTATATTCCTAATTGGTATGAAGTGATGCAGAATATTCAAGAGAAATGGTTGACAAAGAAACAGTGAATGTTTCCTTTTCATATTTCACCACAGATTATACAAATTAACACAGATTGAATATAAATTGCTGATTGTCAATATAAATAATCTGAGTTGATATATATAGTCTGTGGTGAATTTATTATCTTTGCAGCAAACGTATAAAATATGGATACAATAAACAACGATCTTACTAACTTATTGCAACAGATGGGGGTGCATCAGGAAAGTCTGGGCATCACTCAGCGTATTGTCATGATAGCAGGGATTCTGATCATTGCTTTTGTGGCAGATTACTTTTGTAGAAAAATAATAGTTCCTACTATAAAAAAACTGACAGCAAGAACACAGGCTACTTGGGATGATTATTTATTCAATGATGCTGTACTGGATAATATGTGTCATCTTATTCCACCTATAATATTGTATGTATTACTTCCTTTTGCTTTTCCACATGAGCCTGTGACTTTGACATTCATACTGAAGCTATGCTGGGTTTACATCACGGCTGTAGCCATGAAATTGATCTGTTCTTTTTTGACCTCTCTCTATACCATTTCAAGTGAACATGAGAAGCTGAAAAATCATCCTCTGAAAGGAGTATATCAGATGATAAAACTGATTGTGATTTGTGTAGGGGTAATTATTATAGTCAGTACATTGATAGATAAAGATCCTGTGAACATTCTTACAGGATTGGGTGCTTCTGCTGCTATTTTGATGTTGGTTTTCAAAGATACGATTATGGGATTGGTTGCCGGAGTCCAGCTTTCTGCCAATGATATGCTTCGACCGGGAGATTGGATTACTATGCCGAAATATGGAGCTGACGGTACAGTAATAGAAGTGACCCTTACCACTGTAAAAGTACGCAATTGGGATAATACTATAACCACAGTTCCTCCTTATGCATTGGTCAGTGATTCGTTTCAGAACTGGCGTGGTATGCGGGAAAGTGGTGGACGTAGGGTGAAGCGTTCTATTAATATAGATATGAATACAGTCCATTTCTGTACACTGGAGCAAATGAAGACATTTGAAAAACAAGCTTGGATGTCAGACTTTGAAAAAACGGGAAAGGAGGAAGTGAATCTTTATGTGTTTCGTCACTATCTGGAATATTATTTGCGTCATAATCCTCGGGTGAATACAGAATTGATTTTGATGGTGCGTCAATTACAACCTACGCCGCAAGGATTGCCCATAGAACTTTATTTCTTCTCTGCCAATAAAGACTGGATTCCATACGAACGCTTGCAAGCAGAGGTCTTTGACCATTTGTTGGCTGTGCTTCCCGAATTCGGATTAAGGGTATTCCAAAGCCCTTCAGGATTGGATGTGTTGTCTCTTTCTTCTCATTAATTTATAATCTCACTAACGGAGAGATACAGGAAATCATCACATATTAACACGGATTAAATCAAATTTATTGATTGTCAGAATGAATAATCCATGTTAATATGTGAGAATGTACACTATTATACATGAAGTTCCAGTATAAACCGGGTCCCTTTTTTATAATCAGTGTCCAAAGTCAGTGTGCCATTTAATTTATAAGCGATAAGGCTGCAGGTAGGCAACCCTAGTCCGTTCCCTTGTGTTAAATCACGTATTTTTGCAAATGGCTTGAACAGTCTTTCACGCGCTTCAACCGGAATTCCCGTTCCCGTATCAGTTAGTATGAATTGATGTGTATGAGCGCTTCGTTTTTTGAATTCCAGTGAAATCTTACCGCTTTTCGTATATTCTGCTGCATTGTTCAATAAATGGTTTAATATGCGTTCCAATTCTTCTGCATTTGTCTTAATATTTACACGTGGGACGTTTACCACTGCTTCTACTCCGGACTTGAAGTTTATTTTCGCTTTTTCCATAATACTTTCACATAATGTATTTATGTTCAGTTCCTTTAGCGGATAATGTTCTTCACGTGTTTCTTCCAATGAAATATACGTCTGGATAGCTGTCATTAGTTCTTTCAGTGCCTTGATGTTTTCATGTAATATTGGGGTAGATATTGTTCCCTTTGTTGCTTCATCTATTGTATTCAGACTTGGTTCAATTTGGGCGCTGATATTACCGATAAACTTAGACTTCTGCTCATTGTTTTCATTCGCTATCTGTAGGCTATGTTTCAATTTCTTTACTTGGCGGATATGTTTAAATAACAAGGTAGCTAAAAATAATAATCCGGCAGCTAATATGGCAGATAACACACATAATGCAATGATAATAATTAGATTTGTGGTAATCTTGTCTTCTTTTTCCTGCAAAATTTTTTGACTGGTTTCATATTTTTGTTGTAGTGTGTTTAGCTCATTGGCTGTTTTTACTGCTTTTATGGAATCTTGCCATGAAGTATAAAGTTTTCTCATTGCAATAGCCAATGGGGCATTATTATTCTGTTCGGCATATCCCAACATGTCTTTATAGCATTGGTCTATTCCTTTTTCATCTTTACCGGTAGAGCGCTTTTGGAATAAGATGTTGTAACATTCCAAGCTTTTGTCTGTCATACCGAAAGTTTGATAATAATTGGCTTCCGTCATTAGAAGTTCTTCTTGTAAAGAGTCTGATTTTAATAGGTCTGTATAGGAGTGAAGTTGTTTCAATAGTATCTTGCATTGTTCTGTATTTTTTAGATTCGTATACATACGCAGGCGTTCTTTACCCACCATGAAACGCAATTTGTACTCAGGTGATTTTTTTTCTTGCTCACTATAATAAATCAGTGCGTCCATTTGTCGGCAAGTGGCAAAGGCTTCTTTATATTGTCTGTTTTGAGTAAAGAGCGTACTTACCCGTATTCCCTCTTCTACCGCTTTATTTATTTGCTTTTGTTCGGCATACTGAGTGAATTTTGCCCACTTTGTATTTAACTCTTGAATATTGACACCTGCCGGTATGGCTGTAGTTTGTCCTTGCCCTGCAACACAACAAAAGGCAAGTGCTAATGTTAGAAGAATTTTTTTCATTATTGAAACAGGTTTTCTGCAAATATAACCTTTTTTTTAAGCAAAAAGTTCGGGAAGTGCAACTTTTTTTTCATCTTCTAGCGTCTAAACTGTAAAACAATAACTTTTAAGCAGGACAGGCCATCTTGTAAAAAGAATAAAATCATAATATTTAAAATGAGAAAAATAGTAATGATAGTCATACTGGTAGCCAGTATGGTACAAGGAGTTTTTGCCCAACAAATAATTATAAAGGGCACTGTGAAAGACGCGACAAGTAAAAAGGCTGCAGAATATGTTAATGTAGTTTTACAAACAGCAGATTCGGTTTTTGTTGGAGGAACTATTACGAATAGCAAAGGCGATTTCTTACTGAATAAGGTCTATGCAGGCGATTATTTATTGGCATTATCCTGTGTGGGATATCGTACGCAATTTATTGTATTAAACGGAATTAAACAGAATATAAATTTAAGGGAAATTTTATTGGAAGATGATGCTGTGGCTATGGAAGGTGTAACAGTTAGTGCTTCCGGACAAATCAGTCATTCGGATCGTAAGTTGATTTTTCCTTCTGAACGGCAAATGAAGATTTCAACAAATGGAGTCAATCTGTTGCAACAGATGATGCTTCCCCGTATTCAGATAAATCCCATGAATAATGAGATAGGAGTGTTAGGGGGAGGAGAACTTCAGCTTCGTATCAATGGAGCGAAAGCAGAAGTTGAAGAGATTAAGGCATTACAGCCATCAGACATTATTCGTATAGAGTATCATGACAACCCTGGTTTGCGTTATGGTAATGCTGAGGTAGTGCTTGATTATATTGTCCGTCGTCCGGAAACGGGGGGAAACTTTGGAGTGGATTTGTCTCAGGGGATGAATGCCATGTGGGGAGAATATAATGTTTTTGGAAAAGTGAACCATAAGAAGTCTGAGTTTGGTGTTTCGTATTACATGGGACCTCGCGATTTCTATGGTATGTATCGGGATAATGAAGAGGAATTCCATTTGGCGGACGGAACAACATTACATCGTATAGAAGAAGGTGAACCGGGGCACGGATCTGTGTTTATGAATAATTTAAGTATGAATTATAATTTACAGCAGACTGAAAATTCATTGTTCAGTGCTACTTTTCGTTTGAGAAGTAATAGCCAGCCTCATTGGGATTATCAAGGAGTATTGACTAATGTTGCCGATTCTGATGATAAGGTGGATATGATAGACCGTACTAAAAAAAGTTGGTCTCGTCCTTCGTTGGATCTTTATTATCAACAGGGATTGAAAAATAAGCAACTTTTGGTATTCAATGTGGTAGGTACTTATAATAGGGAAAAATCACGCCGTTTGTATCAAGAAAGCTTGCAGGATGAGTTGTTGACTGATATTAATAATAATGTATTAGGAGATAAATATTCTCTAATTGGGGAGGCTGTTTATGAGAAGCAATTTTCTAAAGGAAATTCGTTGAGTTTCGGGTTGCGCCATACCCAGTCTTTCGCCAATAATGCATACCGTAACGGTCATTATTATGAGACGGATATGAATCAAGGGGATACATATGTTTATGGGGAATATAGAGGAAAGGTAAATAAATTGGACTACAGATTGGGTGTAGGTGTTACTCGTTCTTATTACAAACAAAGTGGTGATGATTCGTATGAGAATTATAGTTTTAATCCTCGTTTGGTACTGCATTATACGTTGCCGGGAAATTCATTCGTCCGTTGGAAATCCGATATCAGTAATGCTTCTCCGTCATTGGGGGATTTAAGTGCAGTAGAACAGATTGTGGATTCGTTGCAAATCAGACGAGGCAATCCGAACTTGAAAGCCTATTTGCGTTATCACACAGAGTTGACATACGAATGGCAGAAAGGTATATTTTATTCTAATCTTTGGGGGGCGTATGATTATCAGCCGAATGCCATTATGGACGAGAAGTATCAGGACGGTGACAAGATTGTACAGACATGGGACAATCAAAAGGATTGGCAGAAATTATCAGGGCGTCTGACTTTGCGTGTTGGCCCTATTAAGGATATGCTACAGTTCTCGTTTACCGGTGGAGTAAACCATTATATGAGTCATGGTAATACATATTCTCATACTTATACAAACTGGTATTGTAATGCTGAAGCATCCTTTAATTACAAGCAGTTCTCTCTTTACTGGCAGATGAATACTAATTGGAATAATTTCTGGGGGGAAACCTTGTCAGGGGAGGAGAATATTCAGGTATTGGTGATGTATTACACGCACAAGAATTTGCGTGTAGGGTTGGGAGCTTTTAATCCGTTTACGGATAATTATAAACAGCAGACTGAGAACTGGAATAAATATGCTTCTTATAAAAAAACGAATTATGTGAAGGAGAGCTCGCAAATGTTTTTGGCAAGTGTTTCTTATAATTTCTCGTTTGGCCGTAAGTTTAAAGCAGGCCAACGGAGGGTGAATAATAGTGATAACGATTCCGGAGTGATGAGTACCGGAAAATAAACAAGATAATCATTTTAATGAACTTAAGTTCATGGGGCAAGTAAGTTAAGTAACTTGGCTCACGAACATAAGTTGCTTGGCTTACGAAGTTAAGTTCATAAATTTATCGAAATAATAGATATATTACCCTTAACAAAATCATATATGAAAATGAAAAAAAACTTGATTGATTATGAGCTCCTGTGGGAGAAAATTACGGATTACGTAAAGGCCACCAGTAGAACGACTGCTCGTCCTGTACTTCTATTATATTATGTATTGCGAAGCCCCGAAACTCCCTCTTCGGATAAAATGTTGATTGTGGCGGCACTTTCGTATTTTGGTATTGCCGATTGATTTGATTTCGGCTAAGCGGTTACCAATTATCGGCTGGATTGATGAAGCGGTATCTTTGGTTTATGCTTATAAAAAGGTGTGCCGCTATGTGACTCCTGAGATTGAATCAGAAGTGGATAATGTACTGGAACGCTGGTTTCCGGAAGGAAAGTACGAATTGATAGAAGAATAAATATTGTACTTATCTTTGGGGAGTAAGGATGGGTAAATGGAGTATTTTAGGAATGGGCTTCGTCGACTTTCGGCGTGGCCCTTGCTGATTGTAGACAAAGGTAGATTGTAATTCTACCCCAAGGAACTTCATTTTGTTTCATATATTATGCATCTATGATTTTTAACTGGTACGGAAAGAATTATAGAAACTGTCTGTTCTTACGTTCCGGATGGAAATAAAGCAATATATTTGGAATGAAATCATTTTGTCTGAGAATATGTGATGTATGTAAAAGTGTTACAATATGTTTTGAGTATTGTCAATACCTTATAGTTCAATGTTTAACATGACCTAAGTTCTCTTAGAACTTTATATTAAATATTGCTGCAAAGATATGAAAATATATTAAATACCAAAGATATCGCAGCTAAAATGTTGGATAATAAATAATTTTATTCTAACAGGATTTACTTTTTGCTTGCCAAACTCAGCAAAACAACTCTTTTTGAACGTTTTTATCTAAGTTCTAAGAGAACTTAGCATTTATGAACGTTAAATTAAAAAGTTTTTTTATGAAAAAGAGAGTTTTGTTTACGTTGACTTGTCTATTCCTATGGACAGGTATGGCAATGGCTCAGGTATCCCGAATTACTGGAGTTGTAGTTTCGGCAGAAGACAATGAGCCGATTGTCGGAGCTTCGGTTCTTGTGAAAGGTACTACCCTTGGAACTATTACCGATATGAATGGCCGGTATAGTATAAACAATGTTCCGGTCAATGCAAAATCTTTGGTAATATCGTTTGTCGGTATGAAAACACAAGAATTGGCTATAAAGGGTGGTGAGCAAAGAGTAGTGATGCAAAGTGATACAGAATTGATTGATGAGGTCGTTGTAGTAGCTTATGGTACACAGAAAAAATCATCTTTTACCGGAGCTGCTTCCACAGTAGGGGCCAAATCCATAGAGAAACGTGCTATCACTAATGTTACAGCTGCATTGGAAGGGAATGCTTCCGGAGTTCAGGTGACTGCTGCCACCGGACAACCTGGTGAATCTTCTTCTATCCGTATTCGTGGGTTTGGCTCAGTCAATGCATCCAATGCTCCTTTATATGTAGTGGACGGAACTATATATAATGGTAGCATAGGTGATATTAATCCTGCAGATATTGAGTCTATGACTATATTGAAAGATGCGGCATCTACTTCTTTGTATGGTTCAAGTGCGGGTAATGGTGTTATCTTGATTACTACTAAAAAAGGTAAAGAGTCAGGTGGAACAGGAGTAAACTTGACTATTAACCAAGGATGGTCAAACAGGGCTTATAAAGATTATAAAAAGGTGGGAATTTATGATTACTATCCTTTACAATGGGAGATGTTGAAGAATTCCTATATTACATCTGGTAAAGATGTCGCAACGGCGGCCTCATTGGCAACATCTAAAATTGGAAGTACGTTGAAATATAATCCTTTTGTTGGTGTCGCAGATGATGCCATTGTCGGAACTGATGGAAAGCTGAATTCTTCAGCCGATGCATTGAAGTGGGGAGATGATTTGGATTGGGAAGATGCAGCTTTCAAGACCGGCTATCGTCAGGAATATAATTTGAGTTATAATACAAAAACAGAAAAAAGTGATACTTATGCTTCTGTTGGTTATTTAAATGACGATGGTTATATGATTAAGACTGACTTTGAACGTTATTCTGGTCGTTTGAATTATAATGTGTACCCTACTAAATGGTTCAAGACAGGTTTGAATTTGGGAGTAACTCGTACGGTATCCAATTATTCAACTTCAGATTCGGGAAATTCGAGTTCATATAGTAACCTTACACGTTTTATTCGTACCATGGCTCCTATATATCCCGTTCATAAACATGATTTGGAAACCGGTGCTTATTTGGATGCTAATGGTAAGGCAACTACTGATCCGGGTGAATATATTTATGATTATGAAGGAACTCGCTTGTCGAATAATGGACGTGATGCGATAGCTGAAACAGAGTTCAATCAACGTGAACTAGTGCGTGTTAATCAGACTGGACATACTTATCTCACTTTGACTCCGGTTGAAGGGTTGAACCTTACAGCCAATTACTCTATCAATAATATTGATTATCGTCGTAAAGTCTATGAAAATCCTTATGTGGGCGATGGTACTGCAGGACCGGGCCGTTTGAACCAGATGTCTACCCGGACGCTGACTCAGACCTTTAATCAATTGATAACTTATAACAAGTCTATCGGAAATCATAACTTTGACGTTCTTTTAGGACATGAAAACTATTCTTATAAGTATGAGTATTTATATGGTATGAAGACTCAGGAAACAGTTTCGGGTATGTATGAATTTGGTAATTTCGTAAATATCAGTTCACTTAGCTCCTATACAAATACCTATAAAAAGGAAGGTTACTTTGGCCGTATCAATTATGATTATGCTCATAAATACTACGCTTCACTTTCTTATCGCCATGATGGTTCCTCGCGTTTTGCAAAAGAGAACCGTTGGGGGGATTTCTGGTCGTTCGGAGCAGGCTGGAGAATTAGTGAAGAGGCATTTATGAAGGATGTGAAATGGGTGAATAACTTGAAATTACGTGCTTCTTACGGTGAAACAGGTAATGATAATATATTGGATAGTGATGGTGATCCTGATTATTATCCTTATCAGACCTTATATGGTTTGGGATATAAAAATGGTTCAGAAGCTGGAGCCTACTTCACGGTGATAGCCAATCCCTCATTGAAATGGGAAACACAAATATCTACGGATATTGCTCTTGAATTTGGTTTGTTTGACTGTTTGACGGGTACTATTGAATATTTTAAGAAAGATTCCAAGGATTTGTTGTTTGATGTTTCTCAGCCCGCTTCTGTCGGAGTAACATCCATTATACAGAATATTGGTAAGGTCACTAATTCAGGAGTGGAAATAGAGTTGGATTATAATGCATTTAAAAATAAAGACTGGAGTGTATCTGTTGGGGCCAATGCTACTTTTGTGAAGAATAAGATAAAGAACCTGCCGGCTACAATGAAAGAAAATGGATATATCAGTGGTTCTAAAAAGTGGTTGGAAGGAAAGTCCATTTATGAATTCTGGCTTCGTCAATGGCATGGGGTAGACCCTCAGACCGGTGATGGTTTATATGTGGCTGATGTAAGTAAATATAATCAAGGGAATATTGGAACAGGGGATGGAAACATTACACAGAGCCAGTTTGATGAGTATAAAAAAACAGTAGTGACTATTGATGGTAAGGAATTGACCAATTCGTATACTTATGCTAAATACGACTTCAGTGGTTCTTCTATTCCTGATGTGTTTGGTGGGTTTAATGTCAGAGTAAGTTATAAGAACTTTGATTTGGCTGCTGTATTCTCTTACCAGTTGGGCGGTCAGGTTTTGGATACTAATTATGCTACCATGATGAGTATGACTGAATTTGGTTATGCACAAAGTCCGGATTTGTTAAAAGCATGGAAACAGGCAGGGGATATTACTGAGGTTCCCCGCATAGACAATAGTGCAGCTCATACCACGAATATTGGTCAGTCTTATTCAACTCGTTGGCTTACCAGTTCGGATTATCTTAATTTAAGATCTGTCACTATTGGCTATCAGTTCCCAAAAGCTTGGTTGAGCAAAGTGATGCTTAAGAGCGCCCGTTTGAATCTGACTGCGGAAAACCTGTTCATGTTGAAAGCCCGTCAGGGATTGAATCCGATGGCTAATTATTCCGGTGTAACTTATAATGAATATATGCCGTCCCGTAATATCACGTTAGGGCTTAATGTTTCATTCTAAAAAATAAAAGAATTATGAGATCAATTAAAAATATAACATTAGGATTAGCGACAGTTGGAGTAATGTTCCTATCTGGTTGTGCCGGTGATTATCTGGATACTATTCCCTCTACCTCTGTTTCAGAAACGACAATAAACACCTCGTTGGATAATCTTTATATAGCATTGAATGGAATTCATAAAGAGATGGTTTCTCAGGAAAGTGGATATCAGTGTTTGGGCGGTGAACCCGGTTTTATGATGTCACGTGATGCAGAGGCTGATGATATGAATTGGCAGACAAATACATGGATGAAGGCGGCCTATTTAGGATGGCAATGCAATATGAATGAAACGAATGGTTATAATTATAAGTTCTGGCAAATTTTATTATCAATGGATTCTGAATGCTAACAAAATTTTGGCGGGTTTGGAGGAAGTTGAAATAACTAGCCAGGAATTGTTTGACCAGATAAAGGGAGAAGCTTTGTGTATCCGTGCTTGGGCTCATTTTAATTTGGTACAGCTTTATGCAAAACGTTATGAAGCCGGCAAGGATAATACACAGGATGAATTCCTTATCGTGAAAAAGCTGTGGCCGAAGAGCAGGCACGTAATTCCGTAGAAGATGTTTATGCTAAAATCAATAATGATTTGGATGAGGCTTGTATACTTTTGAGTGGAATAAAAGTAAATGATGTCAATCATTATAGCGAGATGGTGGCATGGGGATTGAAGGCACGTGTAGCATTGACCATGCAAGATTATAATAATGCGGCGGTTTATGCAGGGAAGTCTATTTCTTTAGCTGAAGCAGGTGGTCACCAGTTGATGACTGGCAGTCAGTTGAATTGTGGGTTTGCCAATATTACGACGGACACTAAAGAAGCGATGTATGCTGCAATGACTCCCGATGATAAGACTGTTTATTTTTATTCTTATTATGCATATATGTCATGGAACTTTAACTCCAGTGCCATTCGTCAGGGAGTGAAGTGCATAAATGTGGATGCTTATGAAACGATGTCTGAAACAGACTTACGGCGTGCGTGGTGGGATCCGACTGGGGAAGCATCTGTTCCGTCATCAAGTTATGCAAAGAATGCTTATCAAAACCGTAAGTTTACTGCCCGTTCTACAGCCGATGCTGTAGGTGATGTCGCATTTATGCGTTTGGCAGAAATGTATCTCACCCAGGCTGAAGCTTTAGCTCGTGCAGGAAAAGATAGTGAGGCGCAGACTGTGTTTACTAAATTCCAGATAACCCGCGATCCCTCTTATGTCTCGAAAGGTAATACTGGTGATGCTTTGGCAGAGGAAATTATGAATAGTCGCCGGGTGGAATTATGGGGTGAAGGTTTTCGTTTTTATGATTTGAAACGTTTGCATTTGTCTATTAAACGTGGATCAAATTTTGATATAGCTTTCTGTACTTTCCTTGAAAAGGATAAAGATGCACAAGGTTGGGTGTGGGAGATACCTAAAATTGAAACAGACTTTAATTCACTTTGTACGAAGAACTATTAATAATTCTCTCTAACACATAAATTTTCTCTTAAAGGAGGTGGGCAGACTTTTTCTTGAAAGTTTTGTACCACCTTTTTGCTTAACATAACCTTTGTTTTACAAGGCCGATAGCTTTTCTGGTTTTCTTTTTGTGTTACTTGTGTTGTCTAATATCAATTTTGTTGATGTTTTTTTAGTAATTTAGAAGAAATGGATTTAATTTATACTTGTTCTAATTGCTATAATCCATTGTTTTGAATGAAGTAAAGAACCTGTAAACACAAAATAAGTGTAAACAGATTCTTTACTATTGTTTAAAATGATAAACTATTTAGGTGAAAAAGTTTATTCCTCTTCGTCCAGTAAAATGTTCATAATCTGAACAGCTGCTTTGGCAACAGAAGTTCCGGGGCCGAAGATTGCTACAACACCTGCCTTGTATAAGAAGTCATAGTCTTGAGCGGGGATAACACCACCAGCGATAACTAAAATATCTTCACGACCTAATTTCTTTAATTCTTCAATAATCTGCGGGATCAGTGTCTTATGTCCGGCAGCCAATGAAGAAACACCTACTACATGAACGTCGTTTTCCACTGCGTCACGAGCAGCTTCGGCAGGAGTTTGGAACAACGGTCCCATATCTACGTCGAAACCACAGTCGGCATAACCTGTTGCAACTACTTTTGCACCACGGTCGTGTCCGTCCTGTCCCATCTTGGCAATCATGATACGCGGACGGCGGCCTTCCTTCTTTGCAAATTCTTCGGTCAGTTCGCAAGCTTTTGCGAAGTCTGTATCCTTTTTACTTTCTGATGAGTACACGCCTGATATAGTTCTGATTACTGCTTTATAACGTCCTACAATTGTTTCACAAGCATCCGAAATCTCGCCCAAGGTAGCACGGACATGAGCCGCCTCTACAGCCAGTTCCAGCAAATTGCCTTTACCTGTCTTTACACATTCGGTGATGGCTGCTAAAGCTTTGTCTACTTCTGCTTGATTGCGGCCTTCTTTCAAACGCTTCAGATTTTCAATTTGTTCCAAACGCACAGCTGTATTGTCTACTTCAAGGATATCGATAGGATCCTCTTTTTCCAAACGATATCTGTTGGTGCCGACAATTGTCTGGGCACCGGAGTCGATACGGGCCTGAGTACGTGCCGCAGCTTCTTCAATACGCATTTTGGGTACTCCGGTTTCGATAGCTTTCGCCATACCGCCCAAGCTTTCAATTTCCTGAATATGTTCCCAAGCCTTGTGAGCCAATTCGTTAGTTAAAGATTCTACATAGTAAGAACCACCCCATGGGTCAACGTTCTTGCAAACATATGTTTCTTCCTGAATATAAATCTGAGTATTACGTGCGATACGTGCAGAGAAGTCGGTGGGCAATGCAATTGCTTCATCCAACGCGTTGGTGTGCAGTGACTGGGTGTGTCCCAATGCTGCTGCCATAGCTTCAATACAAGTACGACCTACATTGTTGAATGGATCTTGCTCTGTCAATGACCAGCCCGAAGTCTGGGAATGGGTACGCAATGCCAGTGATTTTGGATTCTTCGGGTTGAACTGTTTGACAATTTTGGCCCACAACATACGTGCTGCGCGCATTTTGGCAATTTCCATAAAATGATTCATGCCGATAGCCCAGAAGAATGACAGACGTGGAGCGAATGCGTCGATGTCTATACCTGCAGCGACTCCGGCCCGAAGATATTCCAAACCGTCAGCCAGTGTATAAGCCAATTCAATATCTGCTGTGGCACCTGCTTCCTGCATGTGGTAGCCCGAGATGGAGATAGAATTGAACTTAGGCATTTTTTGTGAGGTATATTCAAATATGTCAGAGATGATCTTCATGGAAAAGGCAGGTGGATAAATATATGTGTTACGCACCATAAACTCTTTTAAGATATCATTCTGGATGGTTCCGGCCATTTCTTCCAATTTAGCTCCCTGTTCCAAACCTGCATTGATGTAGAATGCCATGATGGGAAGTACGGCACCGTTCATGGTCATGGAAACAGACATCTTATTCAAAGGAATACCATCGAACAAAACTTTCATATTTTCCAATGAGCAAATAGATACACCTGCCTTACCTACGTCACCTACTACACGTTCATGGTCGGGGTCATAGCCGCGGTGTGTCGGAAGGTCGAATGCGACAGACAAGCCTTTCTGACCTGATGCCAAATTACGGCGATAGAATGCGTTGCTTTCTTCGGCAGTGGAGAAACCTGCGTACTGGCGGATAGTCCAAGGACGGAAAGTGTACATCATGGAGTACGGGCCGCGAAGATAAGGAGGAATACCTGCTACATAGTTCAAGTGCTCCATGCCTTCCAAATCTTCTTTAGTGTAAACAGGCTTCACATTAATGTGTTCCGGCGTTTTTCCAGTCGGCGGTGATGCCGTTTTCTTTTTGCCACTCCATACCATTCTGAGGTTGGAATCCGGCATATATATCTATATTTTTAAAATTCGGTTTCATTGTTCTTCCTTACTTAATTCCTAACTTAGCGTTGTATTCTTTCAATGTGTCCAATACGTTAACACGTACATGGATAAAGTTTTCGATGCCTGCGGCTTTCAGCTCTTCCATACAAGCAGGAGCACCTGCAACAATGAAGATGGCTCTTCCATCTAATGCCTTGAATGCAGGAATAGCATATTCTGCGTATTCATCATCGCTGGAACAGATAACTACGATGTCTGCACCGGCTTTCATAGCTGCTTCGACACCGGCCTCTACTGTGGGGAAGCCCAAATTGTCGATTACTTCGTAACCGGCACAAGCCAAGAAGTTGCATGAGAATTGGGCACGTGCTTGGCGCATGGCCAGATTACCGATAGTTAGCATAAATGCTTTCGGGCGTTTGCCGGATTTCTCTGTCTGCAAACGAAGTACTTCAAACTGGCTGGCAGCACGGTCGAAGTTTAATGTGGCAAACGGTTTTTCACAGTTGTCATGATTGCCTCCACAACAACATTTGGCTTCTACAGGAGCCTTTTCGCCTGCTTTTTCATTGAAGTTAGGATATTGGTTGGTACCCAGTAGAATTTCTTTGCGTTTTGAAACGGAGTCGTGGCGGACCTTGTTGCTTGCGTTGATCGCTTCCTGTACTTTTCCTGCTTTGACTGCTTCCAGCATTCCTCCTTCGTCTTCCACTTTCAAGAATAACTCCCATGCCTGTGTGGCAATAGAAATTGTTAAATTTTCAATAAAGTAAGAACCCGCGGCGGGGTCAACTACTTTGTTGAAATGACATTCTTCTTTTAGCAATAACTGTTGGTTACGGGCGATACGTTCAGAGAAGTCGTCCGGAGTTTCGTAAGTCTTGTCAAACGGGGTTACAGTGATGGAGTTGACTCCTGCCAAGGCGGCACTCATCGCTTCGGTTTGAGTGCGGAGCAGGTTTACATGTGCGTCAAACAAAGTCAGGTTGAAAGTGGATGTTTCAGCATGTGCCACCATTTTGCAGGCACAGAAACAAGTGCCGTCTTCCGCTTTGTTCGGACATTCGGGTTGGCAGTTGCATTGAGGATGATATTCTTTTACGATGTCCGCCCATAACATACGTGCTGCGCGGAACTTGGCAATTTCCAGAAAATAGTTGGAACTGATGCCGAAATTGAATTTTATTTTCTTGGCAACCAGTGCAGCAGGAACTCCTGCTTCTACCAGTTTGCTCAGATATTCGTTACCCCAAGCCAATGCATATCCCAGTTCTTGTGAAATATAAGATCCGGCATTGTTCAGTTCTATCGCATTGACACAGATACAACGGAATTTAGGTAGCGGAGCCAGTACTTCTACCAATTCTTTGGCGGTAGTGATGAAATTGCTAAGGTCTTTGCCTTTTACCATCATTTTACCCATAGGGTCATAGTTGACGGAGCCTTGCAATTTGGTCAGGTCGTATTCTTTCTTTTGGAAGTAAGCAACCAACAATTTGGCTAATTCCACCGTATGTCCTTGACAAGTGGAGAAGTTTAACTCAATGCATTCCGCACAGATATCATTCAATAATGTTTCGATATATTCAGGACTGAGATCTTTCTTCTTTACGTAGAATCCCAATGAGTCAACACCTTTGTTCAAAATATCCAGTGCTTTAGCATTGGCTTCTTTAGGACACTCTACTTTGATTTCTTGACGCACGAACCAAGTATTGTCGTTTTTCTTCGTGCCTCTTACATAGGGGAATTCTCCGGGTAGTCCTTCGGTTGTTTTCAAACCTTCCAGATCTTCCTGGCGATAAAATGGTTTTACTTTAAAACCTTCGTTGGTTCTCCAAACCAATTTCTTTTCAAAATCAGCGCCTTTCAAGTCTGCTGTAATCTTTTCCATCCACTGTTCCGTAGAAACGGCTGGGAAGTCCGAAAAGAGTTTCTCTTTACTATCTGCCATAGTTTATTCGGTATTAATATTTAAGAATTATATCACATACTTTTTCAATAGTATGGGCAAATATACTAAAACCTTTTAAATAGAATCCTTTTTTTAGCTATTTTCATAAAGGAGAAAGAGAGGTTTCTGTCATTTTGTTAACTGACGAAAGCAAAAGATGTTCTTATTGCAAAGTGGATATTGCAAAATAAATAAGAATCATGAAATAATAGTTTTCAAATTGTTGGGTTGAGTGAGGGGAATTCATTAATTTTGCGGCAATTTTATAAAAACATAGTATTATATCATGGACTGGTTACAAAATCTATTATTTGATGAAAACTCAATAGCGCATATCGTGCTGCTTTATTCTTTTGTGATTGCAGTAGGAGTGTTGCTGGGAAAAATTAAATTTTTCGGAGTATCGTTAGGTGTTACTTTTGTTTTGTTTACCGGTATTGTCTGCGGACATTTCGGTTTAACGGGGAATACACAGATACTTACATTTTTACAGGATTTCGGACTAATATTGTTCGTGTTCTGTATCGGACTTCAGGTAGGTCCTTCTTTTTTCTCTTCCTTCAAGAAAGGAGGGATTGCAATGAATCTAGTAGCAATGGGGATTGTCGCATTGAATATTGCTGTGGCTGTGGCTTTGTATTATGGCTTGAACGGCCGGATAGAGCTGCCTATGATGGTGGGTATTCTTTGTGGTGCAGTAACGAACACACCGGGACTGGGTGCTGCCAACGAAGCGTTGAGCCAGCTGAATTACAATGGCCCGCAGATAGCGATGGGATATGCGTGCGCTTATCCATTGGGAGTGCTGGGTATCATTGGTTCTATTATTGCTATCCGCTACATTTGCCAGATTAATTTGAAAAAGGAGGAAGAGGATATCGCTAAAGAAGAAGCTGCAAATCCTCATCTGACTCCTCGTATGATGCACCTGGAAGTTCATAATGAGGCATTGGCAGGAAAAACGTTGCTTCAGGTCAGAGACTTCATGGGGCGTGATTTTGTTTGTTCACGTATTTTGCAGAACGGTCATGTCAGTATTCCTAATCGTGATACTGTTTTCCATCTTGGTGATCAGTTGTTTGTGGTTTGTGCAGAGGATGATGCGGAAGCCATTATTGCTTTTATCGGTCCTAAAATTGAAGTGGATTGGGAAAAGCAGGATACTCCGATGGTATCCCGCCGTATTTTGATTACACAACCTAAAATGAATGGTAAGCAATTGGGGGAATTTCATTTCAGTAGTATGTATGGTGTGAATGTGACTCGTGTCAACCGTTCAGGTATGGATATCTTCGCTTCACGTAACTTAACCTTGCAGGTAGGTGACCGTGTAATGGTGGTAGGTCCTCAGGATGCGGTGGAACGTGTTGCCAATTTGATGGGTAACTCATTGAAACGTTTGGATCATCCTAATATCGTGACTATTTTTGTGGGTATCTTCTTGGGGATTTTCTTTGGTAGTCTGCCTATTGCATTTCCAGGTATTCCTACTCCGGTAAAATTGGGTTTGGCCGGTGGTCCGTTGATTGTATCTATTTTGATAGGTCGTTTCGGATATAAATTGAAATTGGTGACTTATACCACTATGAGTGCCAATTTGATGTTGCGTGAAATTGGTATTGCTTTGTTCCTTGCCAGTGTGGGGATAAAGGCTGGTGCGAATTTTGTGAATACGGTTGTCGATGGAGATGGTCTGTTGTATGTGGGTTGTGGTTTCCTCATTACAGTTATACCTTTATTAATAATGGGAGCGGTTGCACGCTGGCATTACAAGATGAATTATTTCATGTTGATGGGGCTTATTGCAGGTAGTAACACAGATCCCCCCGCATTGGCGTATTCTAATCAGACAGCAGGTAATAATGCTCCGGCGGTAGGTTATTCTACTGTGTATCCGGTATCCATGTTCCTTCGTATTCTGACTGCCCAATTATTGATATTAATATTGGCAAGTTGATATTGGCAAAAAGTATAAAAACAATAAAGTATAACTTGTAGGAGGGGGTGTCAAAAAATGGTAGCTTGAATCATTTTTTGGCGCACCCTCTTGCTGATTAAAAGAATAAATATGATTTCAGTAGATGGATTGACCGTTGAGTTTGGCGGTACCACCTTGTTTAGTGACATATCTTTTCAGATAAATGAGAAAGACCGTATTGCCTTGATGGGGAAAAATGGTGCGGGTAAGTCTACCTTATTAAAGATTTTGGCTGGTGTACGGCAACCTAGTCGTGGAAAGGTGTCGGCTCCTAAGGATTGTGTGATAGCTTATCTTCCTCAGCATCTGATGACAGAGGATGGGCGTACTGTATTCGAGGAAGCTTCTCAGGCATTCTCGCATCTTCATGTTATGGAGGCAGAAATAGAAGCCATAAATAAGGAACTTGAAACGCGTACCGATTATGAAAGTGATTCATATATGGAGTTAATCGAGAAAAATTTCTGCCATGAGTGAGAAGTTTTATTCCATTGATCTTACCCATTTTGAAGAAGATGTGGAAAAGGCTTTGCTGGGACTTGGTTTTATGCGTGAGGACTTCAATCGCCCTACCAGTGATTTCAGTGGTGGCTGGCGTATGCGTATTGAGTTGGCTAAATTATTGCTCCAGAATCCAGATGTATTATTGCTGGATGAGCCCACTAACCATCTTGATATTGAATCCATCCAGTGGTTGGAAGATTTCTTGGTCAATAGTGCCAAAGCGGTAATTGTCATCAGCCACGACCGTAAATTTGTAGATAATATCACAACCCGTACCATTGAAGTGACGATGGGGCGCATCTATGATTATAAAGTGAACTATTCCCAATATCTGATATTGCGTAAAGAACGACGCGAGCAACAGATGAAGCAATATGAGGAACAGCAGAAGATGATACAGGAAACCAAGGATTTCATAGAACGGTTCAAAGGAACTTATAGTAAAACTTTGCAAGTGCAGAGCCGTGTGAAGATGCTTGAGAAATTAGAATTGGTTGAAGTGGACGAAGAAGATACCTCAGCATTGCGGTTGAAATTCCCGCCTTCTCCACGAAGTGGAAATTACCCGGTCATTATGGACAGGGTGGGAAAGACCTATGGTGACCATGTAGTTTTCAAGGATGCCTCATTGACCATCGAGAGAGGGGATAAAGTGGCTTTTGTGGGCAAGAATGGTGAAGGTAAGTCTACTTTGGTAAAGTGTATCATGCGTGAGATAGAGCATGAAGGGACTTTAACGCTGGGACACAATGTGCAGATTGGTTATTTTGCTCAGAATCAAGCCTCTTTATTGGACGAGAACCTCACGGTTTTTCAAACGATAGATGATGTGGCGAAAGGGGAGATCCGTAATAAAATACGAGACTTGTTGGGTGCATTTATGTTTGGCGGCCCCGAAGCTTCCATGAAGAAGGTGAAAGTGCTCAGTGGTGGAGAACGTACTCGTCTTGCCATGATCAAACTATTGTTGGAACCGGTGAATCTGTTGATTTTAGATGAGCCTACTAATCACTTGGATATGAAAACCAAAGATATCCTGAAACAAGCTTTGGTGGACTTTGACGGCACATTGATTGTTGTGTCTCATGACCGTGACTTTTTGGACGGATTAGTGACGAAAGTGTATGAATTTGGGAATAAAAAGGTAAAAGAACATCTCTGTGGCATCTATGAGTTCCTGGAAACAAAGAAAATGGAAAGTTTGCAGGAGTTGGAAAAATAAATTAGCTTTGCATCTGTTAACTTTGGATTGGAGGTGGAGATGCAAACAATTTCTATAGATATAAATAAAGTACAAAAAGGAGACGAGGCGGAGTTTCGTCTTCTTTTTAATCTTTTCTATCCTCGTCTGATGTCTGTAGCTTGCCGTTTTGTGCCTGAACATATTGCTGAAGATATTGTACAAAGTGTTTTTGTCATGTATTGGGAACAGAAGTCTACCTTGACACCTAATGCCATTCATTCTTTCCTCTATAAATGTACACAGAATAATTGCCTGAATTATCTGAAGCACCAAGCTGTTGTGCTGGGGCATGAGGAGGAGGTGCGTTTGGCGGAAGAACGCATGGCCTTTCAGCTGGCAGGATCGGATGCCAATGAATTGTGGAATGAGGTGGTTGAGCGTGACATCCGGAAATTGTTGGAAGCTTCCATCTCTAAATTACCTCCTAAATGTCGTCAGGCTTTCGAATTGTCTTATTTTAAAGAGATGACTTATAAAGAGATAGCGGAGGCTATGCATATTTCATCCCGTACGGTGGAAGAACATGTACAGAAAGCCACAAAATTCTTGAGAGAGGATTTGAAGGAGGTATTGTTCTGCCTGTTGTTTTTGCTTCGTTAATACTTTCATGCAGGCTTTTTCTGGAGTCTGTAAAAAATAAAATGCAAAAAAAAGCATTTTTTCTTCTTTTTAACCCCGTAGTTCTTTCTTGGTTAATTGTCTTAATAATGAAAGACAATAAAGAAAGTAAATGAAGGACGATATTTTAATTCGATATATTAATAAGCATTGTACTGCAACCGAAGAAAAAGAGGTTTTAGAGTGGTTGAAGGAGAAAGATAGCCGTCAGCGTTTATTTGAGCTGGAGCAAATCTGGGGTCTGAAAACTGAAATGCGTTTTTCGGATAAAGGACGTATGGATGAAGCTTATCGGCAACTGAGCGGACAGCTTGGCTTGAGTAAGCAGGCAGAGAAAAGAGAGAAACCGGTACAGAGATTCACCATCGGGGAATGGTGGAAGTATGCGGCTGTGTTGGTTACTGTTTGTCTTTTTGCAACAAACTTGTTCTATATCACGAAAGAGGAACCGGAAGCATACAATACGGTAGTGGTTCCGAAAGGCCAACGGGTTTCTTTATTGCTGAGTGATGGGACAACAGTTTGGCTGAACGCTGAGAGCCGTTTTTCTTATCCGGCTAAGTTTTCGGAAAAATATAGAACGGTCACATTGGAAGGAGAGGGCTATTTTGAGGTGGCGCATAATCCAAAATGTCCGTTTACGGTGAAATTGCCGATGTTGAATATCAGGGTGTTGGGTACAAAATTTAATGCAAAAGCCTACTTGGATGAACCGAGTTGGATTACTTTGAAAGAAGGTTCGGTAGAAGTGTCAACCTTAGATGACAGAAGTAAGGAAAGGATGTCACCCAATGACCAGGTATATTACACCGTTAGTGACGGCTTGGTGTTAATAAGGAGTTCGGCGCAGGCAAATGTGGATAGTTGGACTACTGGTGACCTGAGATTCGACAACAAGACCTTGAAAGAAATGGCAAAGGTTATAGAACGTCGGTATGATGTGAAAATCAGGATTATGGATAGTTCGCTGGTTGAAGAATATTTCACTTGCCATTTTAGGAAAGACTTGACCATAGCCCAGGCGATGGAATTGCTGAAAGAAACCAGACGGGTGGATTATAGAATTGAAAAGAAAACGGTATACCTATATAAAAAATAACAGTATGTGAAACTTTGAAAAACAACGGATGCCTATGAAGTAAAACCCTTGCAAAAAATGAAGGGTCGAAGACGCACCACCATCTTTCGACCCGGATTAATGAGTAACCTTATAATTTATTACAAACTAATCAATTACAAATGTATGGATAATATTATGAAATGCACACCATTGGGTGAGCAAAAATCACTATGGCTACGAAAAACATTGTTAATTATGAAATTCTTTGTTCTTTTTCTATTATTGGGAACTATCCCGTGTTGGGCAGGTGTCGCTTATTCACAGAATGTGAAGATGTCTTTGGATATGGAAAATACTACGGTGCATGATGTGATTAATGCTATTGAGAAAAAAGGGGAATTCTATTTTACCTATAATCTGAATCAAATCAATGTCAATAGAAAAGTATCCATTAAAGTAGAAAATAAAACGATAAACCAGATTTTAGATCAGTTGTTTTCGAAATCAGGTATCGATTATAAAATAGAAAATCGTCATATTGTATTATATAAGCAGGCGGCTTCCGAAGTAGAAGCTGTGAAACAACAGAAATCTATAAATGGTATTGTAGCCGATGAGCAGGGTGAACCTATCATTGGTGCCAGTGTATTGGAAAAAGGTACTACAAACGGTACGATTACTGATTTGGATGGTCGTTTTACTTTATCTATCGGCAAGGGAACTGAATTGATTGTTTCTTATGTAGGTTATACCACAAAGACTGTGAAAATAGGTAATCAGTCTACTATAAAAATCGTATTAATAGAAGATACCAAGACTTTGGATGAGGTGGTTGTAATTGGTTATGGTACACAGAAAAAGTCTGATGTTTCAGGTTCGGTAACATCAGTATCGGGTGATAAATTGTCTAAGATTCCTACTGCAAATGCAGAGATGGCATTGCAAGGTATGGCTCCAGGTTTGTCGGTAAACTTTGGCAGCGGTGCTGCTGGTTCTTCTGCCACTTTGCAGGTGCGCGGTGTGACTTCTTGGAAAGATGATGATGGCGAGAACAGCGAAAGTAACGGTCCACTGGTGATTATCGATGGTGTCCCGGGTAATATGTCTTATCTTAATCCTGAAGATATTAAATCGATTTCCGTATTGAAAGATGCTGCTACTGCCGCTATCTATGGCTCACGTTCGGCAGCTGGTGTTATTTTGATTGAAACACATCGTGGTACGATGAATTCAGCTCCGAAGATTACTTTTTCCGGTTATTGGGGATTGAGTGCCGTGCCGAAGCGTCTGGAAGTTTGTAATTCAGCTGAGTTTATTAAAGTACGTAAGATGGCATTAATAAATGCAGGTACGGACGAGAGCCGCTGGCCTAAATATATCAGCGAGTACGAGAGAGACCCGAGCCAGTTTGCTGATACTGATTGGCAGAAAGAGTATTACCAACGTGGTTTTACACAAAAATATAACATCGGTTACACGGCAGGTAGTGCTAATTCCAATGTGTCTCTTTCTGCTTTCTATAGTAAGACGGACGGTGTGACTATTGCTACCGGAGATGAAAAGTTCGGTTTCCGTTTGAACTCTGATGTTACCCGTGGTAAGTTTAAAATGGGTGAATCGGTAAGTTATAGTCGTTGGTCGGCCGATTTGGAATCCAATTCGGGTTTCTCCTCCATTTATCAGGTGACGAATATGGAGCCGTTAGCGTTCCTTTATGATGAGAACAATGATGGCGGTTATGGTGGTGCCATCTCTGGTATGGGCATGTCTGACGCCGGTAATCAGGTTGCTTTCAATAAATTGATTGATAATACAAGCTCTAACGATTATATCGCAGCTTCCGGTTATTTGCAGTACGAGCCGATTAAAGGGCTTATCGTGAAATTCAATGCTAGCCGCAATATGTACTTTGGCAAATCTCGTCTTTTCAAACCTACCTACGAGATTGGAGCGGCCAAACGGAATACGATGGCTAGTTTGTCTGAATCACGTTCGCAGACTACCAACGATTTGTTGGAATTGACAGCTAATTATGACAAGACCATTGCTGAAAAACACAATCTTTCTCTTTTATTGGGACTTTCTCAGGAAGAAAATAAGTATGAAGATCTTAGTGCTTCCGGTTCTGATTTTGAGAATAATAGTATGAGCTTGATGGGACATGCTAAAAGTAACTATTCTGTAGGTGGTACTAAGACTCGCAGTGCTCTCCGCTCTCTCTTTGGCCGTGTGAACTACAACTATATGATGCGCTATATGATTATGGCTTCTTTCCGTTATGATGGCTCTTCACGCTTTGCGAAAGGCAACAAGTGGGGTTTCTTCCCTTCTGTATCATTGGGTTGGAACATTGCTAATGAACCATTTTGGGAAAATTTGAAAGAAACTGTTTCCATGTTCAAATTTCGTTTAAGTTACGGTGCTTTAGGTAATCAGAACATAGGTCTTTATCGATATATTCCTACTTTGAGCTATAATAATCATGCATTGAACTATCCTTTTGATGGTCGTGAAACTTCTATGGGATATGCTATCACTGCTTTTCCATCCAGCGATATCAAGTGGGAAACGACGGTGTATAAGAATATCGGTGTAGACATTAGTTTATGGAACAATAAACTGGAGCTTTCTGCGGAGGCTTATATTAAGAACACCAGTGATATGCTGTCTAGCCGTAACATCAGTTTGGCTACCGGTTATAATTCTTCTATCTTGGTGAACGATGGTAAGTTGCGCACAACCGGTTTTGAAATGCAAGCTATTTATCATGGCAAAGCCGGAGGTTTGAAGTAGATTTGGATTTGAATTTATCTCACTATAAGAGTGTGTTGAAATCTATGGCCAATCCTGATTATCTCTATGAGTATGGTGCTCTGCGTACTTATGTAGGTGGTGAAATAGGTGAATTCTGGGTATATCAAACTGCCGGAATTTTCCAAAATCAAGCGGAAGTGGACGAATGGAACACAGCTCATGGCTATAAGGACCAAAACGGCAACTGGCAGCCTTTGCAACCTGTGGCTAAACCGGGTGATATCCGTTTCATAGATCAGAATGGAGATGGTATGCTTGATACAAACGACCGCGTGAAAGTGGGTAGTGGTACACCGAAGGTGTCATTGGGATTCAACATTAACTTGGCTTATAAAGACTTTGACTTGGTAGCCAATTTCTACGGTGACTTTGGTGCTAAGCGTTATAACTATACTAAATATCAGTTGGAGCGTATGGACCATGTGTTCAACTATGGTAAGAATGCCTTGAATGCTTGGACACCTGAAAATCCTGATACTGATATTCCACGTGCCGTGTCTGGTGATCCTAATAAGAACTCTCGTACTTCTACTCGTTTTGTAGAGAATGGTGACTATCTGCGTCTGAATAATTTGCAGATAGGTTATAATCTGCCGGTTAAATATTGTAAGAAAATGGGCTTGAGTAACTTGCGTATTTATGTAGGCGCTACCCGTTTGTTCACTATTACCAACTACAAAGGCTATGATCCTTCAACCGGTTCTTCAGTCGGACAGATGGGATACGACTATGCAGCCATTCCTTTGAGTCGTGACTTTATGATGGGTCTTAAATTCGGTTTCTAATTAAATTTAATACGAAGATTATGAAATTCAAAAACATATTATTATATGCAGCTCTTCTGAGCGGAATGTCTTTTTCCTCTTGCACTGATTTCTTGGATGAAGACTCTAATCCCAATGCTTTATCACCTAGTATTTTCTGGAAGAGTGAAGGGGATATTATGAAAGGATTGACTAGTGTATACGGAGCTTTGCAGCCGAATGCATCTTGGGCGATACCGTTTGAACGCTATATAGTAATAGACGGATACAGAAGTGATGAGATTACCCACAGAGATGATGTGACGAGTTGGATGAATATTTCATCATTCAATGTGGAACCCACTAACTCCGTAGTCAAGACGGAGTGGACTAATTTGTATAAAGGTATTAACTATGCCAATCAATGTTTGACCAACATTCCCACTGTACCTGGTGACTCGGAATCACTCAATGCCTTGAAGAAGCAGTCCATAGCCGAAGCTCGTTTTTTGCGTGCTTACTTTTATTATCGTTTGTATGTGAACTTTGGTGAGAGAGTTCCTATTTATAAGGAGGCATTGGTAGGTACGGATGAAGAGTTCTATCCGCCACAGGCCAATCCGGGAGAATTGGTAAGTCTGATTGAGACCGAACTGAAAGAAGTACAGAACGACCTTCCCGAAAGTTATGAGGAAAGTGAAAAAGGACGTGTCACGCGTTATACGGCAGCGGCTCTTTTGGGTAAGTTCTATATGTTTCGCAAAGAATTGAATAAAGCCGAAGTTGAATTCAAGAAGATCATTGATAAAGAAGGAAGTCTTTTTGGCTTGATGGAGAATTGGGCTGATAATTTTGACGGTATGCACAAGAACAATAAAGAGTCTCTTTTTGAGATCCAGTTTACCGGAGACCGTTCAGGCGGACAGTATGAATATAACTTGTTTACTGTTCATTTGGGACCTATGGCTGGACTGGATGCATATGAAGAAGCTTATCCTACGGACTGGATGTGTCAGACGTTATTGGCTGATAAGACTATAGACGGTAAGTCTAGCGACCGTGCACTTCATACGCTTATTTTTGACGATCCCGAGTGTCGTCCCTTTTATTATGAGAATGGAAAATCCTTTAAGGATTACCACAAAGAAGGAGAAATCTTCTGGCACAAATATGTTACTTATACCGAGGGTATGAGTGATTATTGGGACTATAGTTTCTTTAATGTTTCCGTTATCCGTTATGCCGATGTATTGCTGCTTTATGCAGAATGTCTAAATGACAAGGGTGAAACAACAGAGGCCATTAACATAATAAATAAGGTTCGTGCACGTGTCAATGTACCGGCATTGCCGCTTACCATGGGTAAAGCCGAAGTCTTGAAACATCTGCAAGACAAAGAACGTCCTTGCGAGTTGGCATTGGAAGGTTCACGCTGGTATGACTTGGTTCGCTGGGGTATTGTAGAAGAAACGCTGAAAGCTCACAATAAACCATTTGTTGAGAATTATGTAGATACCAAGCACCAGTTGTTTCCTATTCCTCATAGTGAATTTCTGTTGAATCCTGATTGGGAGCAGAATCCGAACTATAGCAAGTAATCTTGTTTGTATAATTTTGGAAGAACCGTTTATGAAACATTTATTTCCTATATATGGAATGTGTAGCATTCTTTGGCTGGGGGCATGTACCCCGGTCGCTACACAGCCAGAAAAGTCCCTGTTTACGACACAGGAAGATTTTCCCAATTTGTTGAATGTGAAAAATGTACCGGAACAATCTGTAGATGGGGATCTCAATTTGTTCTCTGATCTGGGTGCATGGAGTGGCTATGCGTTGCCAGTAAATCAAAGCAGGGCATTTGCGGGTGCCTTCATCGGCCCTATGACGATGCATGGAAGAGGATGGATTGCCCAAACGTTGGCACAGCCTACGTTGGTGGTCAATGGTGAAAAGTACGACTTGGTTCGCAATATGCAGACTGCCAAGTATCTACCCGGAAAGTTGATACAACATTTTAAAGATGCGCAGTTGGAATTCACTACTGAGTTGTGTTTTGCTACTTCACGCACTGCTTTTGTACGTTCTGTTATTACGAATCTTAGTGACACACCTTTGAATGTGTCGCTGACTTGGAGTGGCGGTGTTTTCGAAGAGAATACTATTGCCTCTAAGGTGGATAAGGGCGTCCGGTTCCATTGTCCGTTCTACGGTCGCCGTTGGGGAACCAATCGCCAGATTATCACATTGCGTAACGAACCGCCGGTAGACGAAGTGACGGCTACCGTGCTTTTCCATACAGCCGATGAAGTGATGACTGTGGGGAACGACAGTTTGCGAGTTGTTGAGAAGAGTGACTATTTGCTGCAATCCGGCAAAAGTTATACTTCGGAATACAGCCAGACACTGACCTTGAAAGGCGAAGAGGCAGATAAGGAGTATGTTGCAATAAAGTCCATACCTTTTGATCAATGTTTTGCCGACAATGCGCAGCGTTGGAATCAGGGGCTTCAACGGGTACTATCTGCCGACAGTCCTTATATGAAAGAAAACGCTTACAGGAACATTGCTGTGAAAGCATTGATGACGTTAAACTCCAATTGGCGTACTCCGGCTGGTGATATCTTCCATGGTTGTAGTTTCCCTTCTTATATAGGATTCATCGGTGGATGTTGGTCGTGGGATGCTTGGCAAATTGCATCGGGTAATGTGTACTACAATCCTGAGGGGGCCAAGAGTGAAATGCTTTCTTTGTTCGATTATCAAGCAGAGAATGGTATGGTTCCTGATTTTATCGGTTATAATAAGGTACGTAACAATTGGCGCGACTCCAAACCTCCTATAGCATCATGGGGAGCCATGAATGTCTATAAGGTTACAGGAGACAAAGCGTTTTTGGACGAAATATTTGATAAATTGTATAGGTTCCATCAATGGTGGTATGCTGAGCGTGACCACGATCACAATGGCATTTGCGAATATGGTTCTACTGATGGTACACTGATTGCGGCGGCTTGGGAGAGCGGCATGGATAACGGTGTGCGTTTTGATGACACCCGGATGCTAAAGAATGAGATGGAGAAAGCTTGGTCGATGGATCAGGAGAATATTTGTTTGAATTCCTTCCTTTATGTAGATAAACTGACACTTTCGGAAATGGCTTCTATCTTGGGAAAGCAAGAGCTTTCTGAACAGTTGGCTAAGGAGGCTGAGGTAATCAAGCTGTATGTACAGACTAAAATGTATGACAGCGAGAGTGGTTTCTTTTATGATATTCGTTTGAATGACCGTACACCTGTCAAGGTGATGGGGGCTGAGGGGTGGTTGCCTTTGTGGGCAGGTATTGCTACCCCGGAACAAGCCGAGAGTGTGAAGAACATCATGATGGATGAAAAACATTTCAACTCTTACCTGCCGCTAGGTACTCTTGATGTAAGTCATCCTGCATTGCGTCCTACTTTCGGTTATTGGCGTGGTCCGGTTTGGTTTAACCAGGTATATTTTGGTATAACCGGATTGAAGCGCTACGGATATGTGGAGGAAGCCGACTTGCTGACTCGCAAGTTCATGGCACATGCTCAAGGACTGATGACCGACGGACCGATTCATGAAAACTACAATCCACTGACAGGTGAAGTGTTGAATGCACCCAACTTTGGTTGGTCTTCTGCTTTGATTTTGCGATTGTTGTTGGATCAATGATAGTGGAAGTAAAAATCAGTATGCGGATACTCCGAATTTATTAAAAGATATATTTATGATGAAAATTCGTTCTATATTGACAGGGATTGCCATATCTTTGTCGTTGGCAGGTATGGCACAATCCCAATATGACGGCGCTCCGGTAAACAGGAGCGCTAACGAAACGAGCACAGACAATGTAGAAGTGCGTAGAAACAAATACCCCCGTTCGGATAATGATTGGGAGAATTTTGATGTGCTTCATATCAATCGTCTGCCTTCGGCGGCTAATTTTATGGGATACCCCACTAAAGAATTGGCATTGCAGGGTGATAAATCACAATCTCCTTACTTCCAATCCTTGAACGGAACATGGAAATTTCATTTTGTACCCCGTTCGGATGAACGACCGATGGACTTCTTCCAAAAAGGATATGATGTTTCAGGTTGGGATGATATTAAAGTTCCTTCCAATTGGGAGCTTCAAGGGTTCGGCTATCCTTTTTATGTAGGCAGTGGGTATGGTATAAAGAAGAATCCACCATTGATTGCAGTGGAAAACAGCCCGGTTGGCTCTTATAGACGTACTTTTACTATTCCTGCCCATTGGAATAAACGTCAGATTATTCTTTATTTCGGAGGAGTGGCTTCTGCTTTTTATGTGTGGGTGAATGGTGAAAAAGTAGGTTACTCTCAGGATTCCAAAACACCTTCGGAGTTTGATATTACGCCGTATGTAAAACAAGGGGAGAATGAAATAGCCGTACAGGTTTTCAAGTTCAGTGACGGATACTATCTGGAAGATCAGGATTACTGGCGTTTTGCCGGCATACAGCGTGATGTTTATGTGTATGCCCGATCCGCAACTCATGTGCGTGACTATGAAGTGGTTACCGATCTTGACGGGGAATACAAGAATGCTGACTTTCATCTTTTTGTAGAGTTGGGCAAAGCAGGAGAAGGTAAAATAAAAGGGGCTGAAGTGGAAGTAAGCCTGTTGGAGAAATCGGGTAAAAGTATCTACAATGAGCGTAAGCGTTGGAATGCTGCCGATCGGGAACTTCATTTTAAAAAGGAAGTGAGAGAACCTTTGTTATGGAGTGCGGAGAAACCAAATCTGTATAGATTGCTGATTACTTTGCGTGTAAATGGCAAACCGGAACAATATATTTCCCAATACGTCGGTTTCCGTAAATCCGAAATCAAACATGCTCAATTGCTGATAAATGGCAAGCCGGTCTATATAAAAGGAGTAAACCGACACGAACACGATCCTTATAACGGTCATGTGGTAGATGAGGCATCCATGCTGCGTGATATTCAATTGATGAAAGAGAATAATATCAACAGTGTACGAACCTCTCATTATCCCAACGATCCCCGCTGGTATGAATTATGTGATATTTATGGTATGTATGTGGTTGATGAGGCCAATATCGAGAGCCATGGCATGGGATATAAGCCCGATCAATGCCTAGCTAACCAGCCCGAATGGGAGAAAGCTTTCATAGACCGCACGGAACGTATGTTCGAGCGTGACAAAAACCATCCTTGTGTCATTATCTGGTCATTGGGTAATGAAACCGGTGAGGGATGTAACTTCGCGGCTACCTATAAATGGGTACATGCCAATGACCGTTCACAGCGTCCCGTGCATTCGGAAGACGGAATAAAGGGACCTTATACCGATATTTTCTGTCCAATGTATAAAAAGATAGATGTATTGATCAATCATTCTCTCTATCTTCCGTCCAAACCGCTGATTCTATGTGAATATGCCCATGCTATGGGCAACAGTGAAGGAAATCTTCAGGATTATTGGGATGTGATAGAGAAATATCCCTCTTTACAGGGCGGACATATCTGGGACTGGGTAGATCAGGGCTTGTATGCAAAGACGCCGGATGGAAAATTCTATTGGGCATACGGAGGTGACCTGGCTCCGAAAGGTACTCCAAGTTCTGCCAATTTCTGTATGAACGGTCTGATTGCCGCCGACCGTACCTTGAAGCCGCATATCCATGAAGTGAAAAAAGTATATCAAAATATAGCATTCTCTTTATTGGATTATCATGAGGGATGGGTAGAGTTACGTAACAAGTACTTCTTTACGGATTTAAGTGATTTCAATTTTACTTGGAAGCTGGAGGGGAATGGTGAACTTTTGGCTACCGGAACTATTGATAATGTATCCCTGGCTCCTCGGCAGACGGGTAAGTTTAAGACTTCTTTTCCAGCCATACAGGTAAAACCCGGTGTGGAGTATTTCTTGAATTTCTATGCCAGTTTGAAAAATGAGGATGGTCTGCTGAAAGCCGGAACAAAACTGGCTGATGCCCAGGTGAGTCTTCCATTTTATCAGCCGTTTGTTGCTGAGGTTCAGTCTTCACCGGTGATAGCAGATGATGCGGCTTCGTTGTTGACACTTACAGCCGGTAATCTGAGCGTAGGTTTTGATAAGGAAACCGGTGCTTTGATTTCTTATAAAGAGGGAAGTACGGAACTGATAAAAGAAGCTTTACGTCCTAATTTCTGGCGTCCTGTGACGGATAATGATATGGGAAATGGCATGAATAAAACCTTGCGTCCGTGGCGTGATGCGGGGCGTCAGGCAAAACTGTTGTCCATGAAACAAAAGGCGTTGGGTAAAGAAGTTTATGAGGTTGTTTCTCATTATAAGTTGCCTGTAGGAGAGTCTGATTTTATCGTTACCTATCATTTTTCGGGAAAAGGGTATTTGGATGTGAACTGTACTTTCATTCCGGGTAACGATACATTGCCTTTATTGCCTCGGATGGGGGTTAGTATTACACTGAACAGGCAGTTTAGTCAGATGGAATGGCTGGGACGTGGTCCTCATGAGAATTATATAGACCGGAATACTTCTTCTTATGTAGGTCTGTACAAGGGAAGTGTGGCCGATCAGTATTTCCCGTATGACCGTCCGCAGGAAAACGGTAATAAGACTGAAGTCCGTTGGATGAGCCTGACAGATACCGCCGGACAGGGATTGATGGTTGTCGGACAGCCTTATGTCAGCACCAGTGCTTATCTGTTCCCTACAGAAGATTTAGATGAGCCAGGTCTTCGTAAATCGCAGCGTCATTTATCTGATATCCAGTTCAAGGATATGGTGACATGGAACATTGACCTGAAACAGATGGGAGTGGGTGGTGACACCAGTTGGGGGGCTTATCCTCATCAGCCTTATTTGATTCCGGCTGAACGTATGTCGTTCTCCTTCCGTTTCTGTCCTGCAAAACAGAATGGGGTATCGGGAAACCGGCAATATTTGAATTTTAAGTAATATAGGTTCGTTCAAAAAGAAAGCTGATAATTATTGTTTGCTTATTTGCGGTAGTCCTTTTGTGAATAATTTAAGGTCAGAAGGGGGATGGTTCAGTAAGTGAAGTATCCCTCTTAAAAAAGCAGCTTGGATAGTGAATTTTATCCAAGCTGTCTTTTTATTAATGATATTTGCCATTACCGGTTAATATCCCGGATTCTGATATTCATTAGCATTATCAATCAGCAATAATTCGGCTGTGGGAATGGGGCGTAAATAGTGAATGTTCTTATCGAATTTTGTGATTTGCGGGTTAGCTTTTGTGATACGGCTCTCGAAAGCACGGAATCTTTTCAAGGTCATCCAACGGTTCCATTCACCTATCATTTCACGCGCATATTCATCCAACAAGAAATCTTGGGTAACTTCCGAAGCTGTGATATCCATACTATGGTCATGTCCTTTACAGGCACGGTTCCGAAGTATGTTCAGTCTTTCGGCAGCACTTTGGTTGTTGCCTAATCTCCAGTCAATTTCGGCTGATAGCAAGTAGGTTTCTCCTAAACGATAAACAATACAGTCTGCTGAGGAATAAGGTTTGGAGGCATTTGAACCGGCATATAGGCTAGGACAATCTGCTTTCTTCAGACTTGGGAAAAACTTCAGAGGACTTTTTGTATTGGCATAGTTGTCTTCCAAGTTGAAAATGGCATAGCGGCAAGCGTCTCTTTCGGCTTGTGTATAGGTCTTACGAGATAAATAGACAGCCGTATCTCCTAAAGTGATATCATAGGCAGAATTACCGACTCTGCTGGTGGATAGACCGTATCTTTGTGCATCGGCTTCGTTCCATGTATATCCGTTCTTGGTACTGTTCGTAGCGTTATTCACATAATAAGTGTCTTTGAAGAAAGCTTTATAGCGACCGTCTTTCTCTCCATATAGATCAAGCATATACTTGCTTGGTTCCATATAGCAGTTACCTTTAGCCAGTTTGGGAACTTCGTATCCGTTGATATTTGTGGCGTAACTGGGTGTCATGCCCGAAAGATAGATACCTGAGGTATTGTTATTGTATGCTTCGGAGTGTTTCCATACACGGTTGAAATAGTTTCCACGAGGATTATAAGCCGTAATGGTAGAGTGGCAGACAATAAACAGTGCTTCTTCATTATTTTTGTTATTGTTCTCATCAAATACAGCTTCTACGTTATCATAGAGCTTGACCCCCAGTGAGCCTGCATTTTGAATCAGATAATCTGCCGCTGTCTTCGCTTTTTCCAGATAGGCTTTACTTTCGCTTTCCGTCAAGGCAGTAGTATTGCCTAAACCATCTGTGTAGGTCGAGAAGGTGAGGCAGGCTTTGGCATATAAATGATAAGCGGCTGCACGTGTCACGTGCCCTTTTACTTCCTGTGTGATAGGAAGATTTTTCATGGCGAATTCCAGATCTTCCAGAATTACTTTATAAAAATCATTAACCGAACTGCAAGGAAGAACGGAAATAGGACTGTTCATAGGCTCCAATGGCAGGTATTTACCTCCCCATTGCTCTACAATATTATATAAGGCATGGGCACGGATAAACCTTGCTTCGCTGACCAACTCGTTGATTCTTGTTTCGCTTAGACCTTCCACTTTGTCGGCATAATGGACAGCTGCATTACATGCACTCAATATACCATAGAAACCCGCATATCCTTCATTCAACATACCGTTGGAAGCACCGTAATCTTCATAACGGAGTAGTTTGCTCCAGTTACCGTTGGTACCATCGGGATTCGTATCTTGCCAAATGTCTGTTCCACCTTCTGCAACCATTAGATAGGTGTCTTCTGCCTGACCATAAACTATGCGGACCAGGTCAAAGTAACAGTCGTTCACTTTCTTTTCATAGCCTGCCGGGGTAGACCATTCTTGTTCTGTAGAGATGCCGGAGGGATTAAATTCATCCAGGCTACAGCCGTAGACAGACAACATCATGATTACGGCTGATATAGAGAGTAATTTATGTTTTTTCATCAGTATAAGTTTTTAGAATGAGATATTAACGCCAAATACGTATTGTTTAGACAACGGTGCGTCGTCATCATTTCCTCCCTTTTCGGGATCATAGTTTTGTAAGTAGTCACACTTTGTAAAAATGAACGGATTGTTTGCGGTAAAATATATACGCATTTTGTTAATCTTTACGGCATCCAACCATTTTTTGGGAAATGTATAACCTAGTGAAATAGTTTTTACTTTCAAGTAGGAACCATCAAAATAATTAGCCCATTGTTGATACGGGTCCTGTCCGTTTGTAATACTTGCATCCGGACGGGGATAGCGGGCACTTTGATTTTCAGGAGTCCAGTAGTCACATACAGTAGGTGAAGGCGTCAGACCGTCTGTACGATACCATCCGGTCAGACCGTAAGGGATTGTCCAGTCCCACCGGGCAATCAACAAAATGCTTAGGTCGAAATTCTTATAATTGAAATTATTAAGTAAACTGCCCGACCATTTCGGTGTAGCGCTTCCTAGAACATAATAGTCATCCGCATTCAGTTTGTAATCGGGAGTACCATTTTCTGCGATATGGACTTGTCCGGGTTTCTGACTGTACTTGGCTGCTTCTTCTGCTTCGGCTGTACCCCATATTCCGGCATACTTGTATCCGTAATAAGTTTTGATTGCCTCACCGGGAATCAGGTAGTAGTCTCCGAACTGAAGCGGGCCTTCGCTGGTTGTTTTTATCACTTCTTCCTTGTTGGTTGAGAATGCCAGTGTGGTGCTCCATTGGAATTTAGGTCCGACAAAGTTACGGCTGGTAATGCTTAATTCCACACCTGTATTACGTGTTTCGCCTACATTAGACCATATTTTGAAAGGAGAGGAGCCATAACCTCCCGTTGCATAGGGCAGGTTTTTCTCGAATAAAATATCTTTAGTATCTGTCCGGTACCAGTCGAACGCCACGTTCAGTCTGTCACTGAATAATCCCAAGTCGAATCCCAGATCTGTCATATAAGATTTTTCCCATCCCAGACTCTTGTTGGCGATAGATTGGGAATAACCGCTATAAGGGACTCCTACATCTTGAAATCCGATAATGCCTGTGCGGCTGTAATCTAATGTGGCGTATTCTGAAGCACCGGCATTACCGGTGACACCGTAACTGGCGCGTAATTTCAGATTGGAAACAGCTTTTACATTCTGCATGAAGGGTTCATCACTAATGCGCCAGGCAATAGCTCCTGCGGGGAACATATCCCACTTGTTTCCATCTGCCAAGATGGATGAACCGTCCCAGCGGCTGCTTAATGTCAATAGGTAACGTCCTTTATAGCTATAGTTAATGCGGGCGACATAGGACATTTTTTGGCTACCTACATAAGAAGAAGAAACTGTGGGTGTACCGGTTGCGGCACCTAAATTATGGTATAGATAAGAATCCGTATCAAATTTGTTGGCAGTGGCGGTCGCTTTTTCTTTTTGGTCTTTTGACCATTCAGTGACTCCGGTTATTGTGAAATCGTGATCCTCTTTTATTTTGAAGTTATAAGTCAGAATATTCTGCCATTTATAATTATAAGTGAAGGTGTTTGGGATAGTGGCCTGAACTAGTCCGCTTTCTAGTCCCTGATATGATTTTGTGCCGGTATACTTACTTTCTTTCACATTCCGGAAATATCCGCCTAACAGACTTTTGAATGAAAGTCCTTTTAGTGGAGTCAATTCTACATAAATCTGTGGGGCTACGCTCAATGTCTTCACATTATTTACATATTGGTCTTCTCCCATATCCGCCAAAGGATTCATGTTGCCGTCTCCCAACGGGTAGTCTACCAGATTGCCGTCTTCATCATAAGGAGTACCCAATGGTGGCATACAGAGAATACGGTTCCATATACGGCTGTAACGCTTGTCATTTTCAGAATACATGGCATATAGGTTTAGTCCGTATTTTACCATTTCATTGGCTTTAAAATCTATTTTGGCACGTGCGAGTAGCGTTCCAGTTCGTCTCCTTTCAATAATCCTTCCAAATTGTAATATCCTAAAGAAAAATAAGAGGTGACCCGGTCATTAGAATAAGATGTGCTTAGATTGTAGCTATTGGTGATACCGGTTTGTGAAGCTAAATCAAACCAGTCCACCCATTGATTGTTGTCTATATATTTTTGCATATAGCTGGGAAAAAGATTCCCGTCATCGGCCGGGCTGTTCCAGGCACCTACCGTTCTTTGTGCTTCTCTGCGGAAGTTAATGTAATCCTCTCCACGATTTACTTCGGGGAAGCTGGAGATGACATTCCAACCATAGTAGGCATCCAGATCGATGGAGAATTTATCTTTTTTAGGAGTTTTGGTGGTGATGATGATAACTCCATTTGCTCCGGCAGCACCATAAACAGCTGTAGAGGAGGCATCTTTCAGTACTTCAATAGAAGCGATATCATTCGGATTCAATTCATCGTAAGAGCCTTCCATGCCGTCAATGATGAATAACGGGCTATTGTCACCATTGATGGAGCGTGTGCCACGTAGGGTCATGTTCACTCCGGAACCGGCTTCTCCACTACTGCGAGTGATATCCAAACCTGCCACCTGTCCTTGAATAGCCTCTAGTACATTGCTGGTTGGCATTCGGACAATATCCTCACTTTTTACGGAAGCAACAGCTCCAGTCAAATCTCTCTTTTTTACAGTGCCGTATCCTACCACTACCACTTCATCCAATGTTTGAGTATCAGGCTGCATTTTGATATTCAATTGTGTGTTTTTGCCAATGGTTATTTCTTTGGGTTTTATATCCTATATAAGATATTTCAAGACTGTTTTTTCCTGCGGGTACATCCAATGTATAATTTCCGTCAAAGTCAGTGATGGTTCCTATAGTATTTGCGCCTTTTACAGTGACGGATACTCCAATTAAAGGTTCATTGTTCTCATCAATAATTTGACCTTTGATAGTACGTCCTTGCAGGATCGATTGAACCGATTCATTGTTCACTATGTTACTTGACTTTGCATGCGAATAGGCAACCGGTATGCATAGGACCATTGATAATCCTAAAATAAGGGGACTACGCATAAGGCTGCTTTCCCTGTTTTGTTTTGGATTTTTCTTCATGTTTTTCATTTTTGTCTTCTTTATTAACTCACTATTTGTTTTTAAAGGTTGATGTTATATCAAATTATTGAATCTGTTTGGTTTCAATCGTAAACTTATTAGGTTAGATAAATCTTTTGTTTTCTTTCTTTTTTCGTATATCTGTCTTTTAAGGCCTTGATATCTTGCTTGTATTTTTGTTTTCTTTTCTTTATTATTGCTATTTTATGATTTTGTATTTATAAATATTAAAATAGTTTCTTTTATTTTATTTTTAATACACTGTTTGTGTTATAATTATCTTATCGGTGCAAAAATATACGAAAAGAAATCGAAGATGAAAGGGAATGTAAGTATGTTGTTGAACATATCTATAGCAAATTCTATTTTATTGTTTTATTATATTATAGCTGAAATTTGGTGTTGGAAATATTAAGATAAAAAAGTCCCCGGATAAGAACGCCTTTCTTATCCGGGGACTTTTTTAAATATTATAAGATGTATTCTTTATCGGTTTTTATACATTCTTTCATAATACTTTTGGTAATCGCCACTTGTTACATTTTCCACCCATGCTTGATTTTCCAGATACCATTGGATTGTTTTTACAATACCGGTTTCGAATTTTGTTTCAGGATACCATCCTAATTCATTAGTGATTTTGGTAGGATCGATAGCGTAACGTTGGTCATGTCCCAAACGGTCTTTGACAAAGGTGATTAATGATTCGTTAATCCAGTCGATAGAGATCTCACCTTTGTCGTTCAACTCTTTTTTCTTCAAGATTTTGCGATATTCGGGAGTTTCCGTCATCATCCGGTGAATAGTGGCTATGGTAAGTTTTACTATCTCTATGTTTTCTTTCTCATTGTGTCCGCCTACATTATATACTTCCCCTTCGCGGCCCTTGCGCAGAACCAAATCGATGGCTTTGCAATGGTCTTCTACATATAACCAGTCGCGTACATTCTTTCCGTCACCATATACGGGAAGTTTCTTTCCTTCCAAAATGTTTTTAATGATTAGTGGAATCAGTTTTTCAGGAAAATGGTACGGACCGTAATTATTGGAACAGCGGGTAATGGTTACCGGCATTTTGTAAGTATCACGATAAGCCATGACAATCATATCAGCGCTTGTCTTGGAGGCACTATATGGGCTGTGTGGACATAAAGGAGTTGTTTCAGTAAAGAAACCTTCTGCTCCTAGGCTGCCGTATACCTCATCTGTAGATACCTGGTGGTAACGTACATCTTTGCGCCAGGTGGGATAACCATTCTCATCTTTTCCCGTCACCCAAGCACGGCGGGCCGCATCCAGCAGGTTTTGGGTTCCCAAAATATTAGTTTGCAGAAACAATTGTGGGTTTTCAATACTGCGGTCTACATGGCTTTCTGCTGCAAAATTCACGATGTAGTCAAACTTGTATTCTGCGAATAGTTGGTCTGCCAAATCACGGTCGCATATATCTCCTTTTACGAAGAAACAACGTTCATTATCAATGTCTGATGCAATAGTTCCCAGATTGCCGGCATAAGTCAAGGCATCCAGTACCACCACCCTGATGTCATCATGTTTGGCCAGGATGTATTTTAAATAGTTGGCTCCGATAAATCCGGCAGCTCCTGTAACGAGATAAGTCTTCATATTGTTTTTGATATTAGTGTGTGCAAAGTTCGGAAAGATTTTTTAATCTTACAACTTATCCGCTAGTTCTATTACTTCTAAATCTTTAAATTCTCCATTATCGATACAAAAACGTACCAATGTTCTCACTTTATGAAATCCGGAAATGCCTGCTGCTCCCGGGTTGATGTGTAACATATCCAGTGTCTTGTCATATTTCACCTTTAATATATGCGAATGTCCGCTGATAAAAAGCTGGGGAGGTTTCACCAGCAGGCTGCCGCGGATGGAAGGATCATAGTTGCCCGGATATCCGCCTATATGCTTTATCAACACCTCCGCACCATCTACGGTGAAGCGGTTGGTTTGAGGATAAAGTCTGCGTATGTCCTGCCCGTCAATGTTTCCATATACTGCCCGGAAGGGGCGGAAAGCGGACAGTTTCCGGGCGACTTCCACCGAGCCAATGTCTCCGGCGTGCCATATTTCATCACAATTCTCAAAATATTTCAAGTATTTGTCATCCCAAAATGCATGAGTATCCGATAATAATCCGATTCTTGTCATAGTTTTTTTGTTTATTATCGGCAAAGGTACTATATTTGGAACAAATCTAAGCATAATATGGAGAGCAAATATCATTATTTCAAGCGTGATATCAGTTGGTTGTCTTTCAACTATCGCGTGTTGTTGGAGGCGGATGACGACTCCCTTCCGTTGTATGAACGGATTAACTTTATCTCTATATATTCTTCTAATCTGGAGGAATTCTACAAGATTCGTGTAGCGGAACATAAAGCCATCGCTTCCGGTGGCCAAAGTGATGATATGACACAAGAAGAAGCCAGACACCTGATACATCAGATAACCGAAGCTGTCAATAGCCAGATGGAAGACCGTATCCGCATTTATGAGCATAAGATTGTCCCGGCTTTGCGCAGGCATCATATTATTTTTTATCAAAGTAAACAGGAGGTAGAGCCTTTTCATCAGGAGTTTATCAGTAATTTCTTTAAAGAAGAAATTTTTCCCTATCTTCAGCCTGTTCCGGTATGCAAGAATCGAATCAAGACTTTTTTACGTGACAACCGTTTGTATCTGTCGGTACGCGTGACGCGCAAAGACACGGGGGAAAAGGAATACTATATTATCAAATTGCCTTATAGCAAAGTTCCCCGTTTCATAGAACTTCCCCGACAGGGAGAAAACTTTTACCTGATGTATATGGAAGATATTATAAAGGCGAATATCAACCGTATGTTTCCGGGCTATGATTTGGATTGCAGTTATTGTTGCAAGATATCTCGTGACGCCGATATTTTCGTGGATGATGCAACCAGTTCCGAAGTAATGGTGGAACAGTTGCGTAAAAAGGTGAAAAAGCGTAAAATAGGTGCTGTATGCCGTTTTGTGTATGACCGAAAGATGCCTGCGGATTATCTGGAGTTTCTGGTCGATGCATTTGGCATCAATCGTGATGATTTGGTTCCGGGAGACAAACACTTGAACTTGGAGGATTTGGCTCATCTGCCTAATCCCAGTAAGGAACTTTGTACCCAATTGAAACCTCGTCCCATGACATTGAATTGTTTGGATGAGAAAGAATCCATATTCCGTTATGTGAGCAAGAAGGATTTGATGTTGCATTTCCCTTATCATTCTTTTGAACATTTCATCCATTTCCTGTATGAGGCCGTTCATGACCCGTCCTGTAAGGAGATCATGATTACCCAATATAGGGTGGCGGAAAACTCGGTTGTTATCAATACGCTGATTGCTGCTGCGCAGAATGGTAAAAAAGTAACTGTTTTTGTAGAACTTAAGGCCCGTTTTGACGAAGAAAACAATTTGGCTACCGCCGAGATGATGAAGCGGGCGGGGATACATATTATTTTCAGTATACCGGGATTGAAAGTGCATGCCAAGGTGGCGCTTGTACTGCGGTATAACAAAGAGGGAAAACAGACTCGCAGCTATGCTTATATCAGTACCGGAAATTTCAATGAGAAGACTGCCCGGATATATGCTGATTCCGGTTTGTTCACTTCCAACGAGATTATTGTGAATGATCTGTATACTTTATTCCGGGTATTACAGAAAGAAGTGACTGAACCCAAATTCAAGCGTTTGTTGGTAGCCCGTTTTAATCTGCTGCCGGAACTGAGAAGACGTATCGGATATGAGATAAATATGGCAAAGGCGGGAAAAGAAGCGCGGATTATCTTGAAAATGAATGCGCTGCAAGATCCTGCATGATAGATGAATTATATAAGGCTAGTGAGGCAGGAGTGAAAATAGACTTGATAGTACGTGGTATCTGCTGCTTGATTCCCAATCAGCCTTATAGCAGAAATATCCGTATCACTCGCATTGTGGACAGCTTTTTGGAACATGCCCGGGTGTGGTATTTCCACCATGGAGGAAAACCGCTTCTGTTCATGGGTTCGCCGGACTGGATGAGGCGCAACCTGTACCGGCGTATAGAGGCCGTTACCCCCATTCTTGACGAAGATCTGAAACAACAACTGATAGATATGCTGGTTATTCAGTTGAAAGATAACAGAAAAGCCGGTTGGGTGGATGAAAATCTGAATAATGTGTTGAAAAGGAATCCGAAAGAAGAACCGGTACGGGCGCAATATGCTTTTTATGAATACTTGAAGGGGAAGAATAAATGAAGAATATGAAATAACATATTTTATCTTATTTGAAATGATTATCCGCAATCATACCACCGGATGATAAATGGAAATTTATAAAACGGGGTGATGGAATGCGAACTACACGGACGAAGCGGACAAACACGGACTTAAAATTTAAATTTGTACTTGCAAACCCAATGACAGGTAAAGTAAAAAAATCCGTGTTCCATCCGTCATCCCATTCTATAAATAAACATTTTGTGATATGATTGAGGATTATCATTTCATATATTCCCAATGGAATGGACTTTTACATATTTGTCTGCCCGAACCACCGTCCACGACTCCAGGAGTAATGCACCGTAAGTTCGGGCTGAAACATCTGAAGGATTTTTCAGCCCAATCCCAAGGAGGATATAGCGGATAGTTTAGTTTTAACAGGTCTGTTTGTAAAAGATATGTAAGATGCGGCGATGCATGATACATAATGATTATCCGCCATCATACCACCGGATGATAAATGGGAGTTAATGGATGGAACGCGGATTTATTTCGTTCTATAAATTAAAATTGGAACACAAATGACACAAATTAATAACTGTACAGCATGGATATAAACCTGCCGGAGGTTAGATTTGTGTCATTTGCGTTTCCGGTTTAACCGATAAATAATTGATATTGTTATGAAAAAATTATATATAACTTTCTGCCTCTTACTGGTTTCTCTTTGCATACATGCACAGATGATTAGTGGAATAATAGTGGAATGAAAAAACAGCCACTAGAGTTTGCCAATATAGTGTTGTTTTCTTTGCCTGATTTTACTTTTTTACAAGGTACTATCAGTGATCAGACCGGAGCTTTTAATATAAAATCAAATGAAACAAAAGGAGTATTACCAATTTCTTCAGTTGGCTATTCCACTATTCTCCTACCTTGCACTAGTTCAAATATGGGAACAATACAACTATATTCAGATGCGCAACTATTATACTCTCGTCCATATTATGCTCAGTTGCGAAGTAATGTAATGTATATTAATCGGTATATATATGAGGGTGGTAATCCATTTTATTACCTTCTTTATCTCATAATATAACTTTAGGAACAACTTATAAATGGGTATACTTATCAGCCGGATATCAATATATTAAAGATGCGATTATTTCTTTTAGTGGAGCTTATTCAGAAGATGATCCTACGATTGCTTTAATTAATATGATTAATGCACCAGACTATGATAAGATTTTTGCCTCGCTGGTTTTATCACCTACTATGGGGCTTTGGTCTCCACAGAACAAAAGAATCGTATGTAATAAAAAAACTTAGTTTGACGGCTAAGGGGTTCAATCTGTCCCTATGGAATAATTGGACTTGGCTTGCTCCATTCATTTCCGTCTTAGCTGTGTTACCATTTCCCTGAACCAGGGATAATTTAGCCAGATATATTCATACCAGCGGTTCAGTCTTCTTTTCCATTTCCTGCTCCACGGATACAACTCCCACCATTTTAGTTGAAAATCCGTTTTCTGCATAAATTCGTGGGTGGGAAACAGAGTAAGAGTTATTCCTCTTATCCATAATGTTTTCATTTGGTTTTCCCAATATTGCATAGGGCCGAATCCCGGCTCCCAAATAATGAAGCGGCCTTCATGAATGCCATAACAAACCACATATCCCGGTACTTCGAAATCATTGATGGCAAAAAGTATGGCAGGAAATTTTCTGGTGGACAATTGTTCCATGTTCTGCAAGCAGATTTCCGCTTCCATTCCTGCACGTATAGCTGCCTGTTTCATACCCATCAACGTATATTTTCCATCTACTTTACACCATTCGGCTAGTGTGCGTGCATCTTGTTGACCGCCATAGTATTTCATGACAGTGAGCAGACAGGCCACTTCCATGGGACATTCGTCACTGGAACGGACAAATGATTTTTTTATTCTGTCAAGTTCGTCTTCAGTCATAACTTAATTTATTTTTCATGGCAGGAGCAAAACAGCAACGCGGATCGGGAAAATCCCAACAATCCTTTCCATAAGCTTTTATGATATCACTCCAGCAACGGTTCTGATAACTGAAACAGTCTTCAAAAAAGACGGCATTCCCTGCATGGACTCTCTTTGTTGATATCCTGACGTGACAAGGAACAAAGGTGCAAGGCTTGAGGGGAATGCCAGACTTCTTTCAGACTTTGTGTGGTTACATTCCCTATGATAAATTGTGGATGCCAGTAAAGTTGCTCGCATACAGTCACTTTACCATCAGGCAATATAAACATATGAGTGGTCAATGCAGAGCATTCGCTTCCTTTGAAACACCGGCTTCCACCCCAGGTATCTTGATAGTTTTTATCGGTTACTTCTTTCCCTAGAATCACGGGAAAGGAAACCTGTGTGAGAAGAGGGCGTATTTGGTTGAATACCTTTGTAATTTGCGCTTTAGTAGGTTTCAAATGCGAAAATACATTATACTCTTTGTATATGGAATTACTGGCGGGGATAATACGCCAGTCGCGTATATGCTTCAGATGAGATAATTCATGCAGTAATTCCGCCAAGACATTCAACTGGCAATTGTAGTTGGTCAGCACAGATGAAATCTGATAATTCAGTCCGCTGTCATCCAGTAATTGCAGGCCGTGAAGCATCTCTTTGGCATAATTTCCGTTTACTCCCAGTGAGGCGGTCAGTATTTCGGAATGAATGGCATCCAGTGAAATTTGAACAATTCCCTGATACCCTGTTTCCTGTACATCTTGCAACAGTTTTTGGGTTACAGGCATTTTGGTCGATATGAATTCGGGGGCAATACCCCGTTTTACCAATTCTTTTAATATGATTTTCCAGTCTTTATGCAGGAATATTTCACCACCTATCAGATTTACTTGTTGTACTTGCAGGTCTGAAGCTTCCTTGATCAGCTCCATCATGCGTTGGGTGGTGAGTGGGGATTTTATTTGCGTTGATGTATCTGCATAGCAATACTTACAATGCGTGACACATTGGTTGGTCAGCATGAATGTGAGGAGCAACGGACCGGAATACAGCCTTTTTGTAGTAAGATCCAGTTTTTTCCAGACAAAAGAATTTGCTTGCAGCCGGTCAAACCGCAATGCTTTGCCTGCCTTTTCCGCTTCAATCAATATACGTTTGGGAAAATAAATTTCTCCCTGCTGGGAGGAGGTATAAATGGGGGTCGGATTATCAATGAAGTCCGATACCCATTTGATCATCTCCTCCTTGCTCCGGCAGAAGAAGTCGCACAGCAGAGGGAGAGTTGTCTGCAAAGGTCTGTCATACGTGAAAAAACTCAGCATGACAGCTTGCAGCGGGTGAATAAAAGTATGCCAGTTCCGGGAGCAGTCGGTATCTGTCCCCGTACTGGAGAATAATGCGACCCTGTGAATATCATGTCTCAGATGATAATGAGGGTTCAGCACATATACTTTATTCATTTCCGGTATTTTCATCTTGTGTTTTTGTAGGATCGACGAATCCACCTGTATAGCATCCCAGGCCACATTTGGATAACTCCTTGTCATCTATGCCACCTTGTACGTCCATCAGTTCGTTCAAGTCCAGCACTTGTTCTTCATCTTCGGAATAGCGGGTGTATTCCGGTTGCTTGTTGTTGGGGTCTTTTTTTTCATATTCTTCTTTGTTTAAGTTGGTTATTCTCTGTAGTGAAAAAAACGGTGTTACTCCGTGGTGGAAAACAATTCATACACGGGTGCGAAAATCCTGCTCAGTATGCTCCGGCTCGAAGTGATGATCTCCGCCCGGCCGGACATGTCTATTTCATATTTTATTTCCTTTCTGTTGGTTGTCACCAGTCCGTCCGGAAAGTCCACTTCCACGGCATAACTTTTATTGTAAGGCACAAAAGAGACGGAGGCGATTCTTCCCGGCAGTACGCCATACGAGTGGGTGGGGTATTTGTTCAGTTCGATATTTACTTTGTCGCCCACGGCAATTTCCGCCACTTCGTCTTGTGAAAGAGTGATGTGCCCGAGGGGATTCCCCTGCTGCTTGGAGATAACGGTGCACAGGGTGTCTCCTTCATTTACCCGGGCGCTCATGCCCCATGTCTTTCCCCATACCACTATGCCGTCGTGATGGCTTTTGATGAGGTACTTCTTGTCCCACGTGCGGAGGCTGTTCACCATGTTTTCGTAAGCCAGTTCCAGCATCCGGAGGTTTTTGGCAGTCTCCATCCGGTGGTTTATATCCAGTTCAAAGAGTTCGCGTTTCACATTCAGCACCGCCATGGCATCTGCCTTACCGGTACTTTCCAGTATCCGGAGTTCTTCATCTAGGTATTTTTTCTTCTGCGGATAGATATCAAACTCCTGATACATCACGCACGTACGCACGGCTTGGGTGAACTGTTCGTAGGCGGAAGACATTTCACCCATGATGAGGTCAAAGGGATAGTCTTGCAGGTACTTGATGTCGTTGGTGCGGTAGTACCATTCTATTTTGGTCAGTACGCGGCAAAATGTTTGTACGTCTTCCAGTAGGGCAGTATTTTTCAGTATGCCCAGCGTGTCGTTCTTTTGTACAGGTGATTGGTTTTCCACAAAAAAGCGGTCTATCATTCCTGTCTGATTGGCAGTGATCCATTCCGCACTTCCCAAGTCGTCAATGGTTATCGTTTTTCTTATTGTGTCAGGATACTTAAATAATGCCGTGCCTGCAATAAGAAAAACAATCAGTCCATATACGATGTAGCTTCCCGTATGGATCAACCATTCGGGCATATCTCCCAGCATATCATTGTTTTCGCGGCTATATACTTCTACCTTTTCCGGTCCGTCCGCATCAGGTTTATAGATTTCCTCCATACCTTATTGCTATTATTTTTTAATTCTCAATTCTCATTTTTTAATTTCCTAAGCGCTCAGTTCCAGCTGATTCTTCACCAGCCTGTAGTAATCGCCCTGCCGGGCAATGAGTTCTTCGTGCGTGCCCCGTTCCGTTATCTCCCCTTCTTTCAGCACCACTATCTGGTCGGCATTCTTTACGGTGCTCAGGCGGTGCGCCACGATGACCACCGTTTTGTCCTTGAAGAATCTCTCCAGATTTTCCTGTATCACTTTCTCATTGTCCGTATCGAGCGCATTCGTCGCTTCATCAAAAAACAGGTAATCGGGATTACGGTAAATGGCGCGCGCTATCAGGATGCGCTGCTTCTGCCCTTGGCTCAATCCTTGCCCCGTGTTACCTATTTTGGTGTTATACTTTAAAGGCAAGGATTCGATGAACTCACGTATATTTGCCATCTCTACGGCATACAGCAGGCGTTCTTTGTCTATCATGCTGCCATCCGGCGCTATGTTGTTGGCAATGGTATCGCCGAATATGAATCCCTCCTGCATCACTACTCCACAATGTTTGCGCCACTCCTTGAAACTGATTTTTGTAGCGACTGATTGCCTATCATCACCGCTCCTCCGGTGGGAGGATAGAATCCGAGCATCAGTTTTATCAGCGTTGTTTTCCCACTGCCGCTGAGGCCCACGATGGCGGTAGTCTTTCCGGCTGGTATGTCCAGCGATAGCCCTTTGATGATGCGTTTCGATTTTTCTGATCCGTAAGTAAAGACTACATTTTGCAATTGAATCGGGTCTTTGCCTGATATTTGGGTATCCTGGTCCATGCCTTCTGTCTCTTCATCGGGCTTGCCATGTATTTCTCCGAGACGTTCCAGGCTGAGCTGCGCGTCCTGCGTGTCCTGCATGAAGGAAACGAATTGGCTGATAGGCCCTTGCATCTGTCCGATGATGTACTGTATGGAAAGCATCACACCCAGCGTGATACTTCCATGTAGTACGGCGGTGGCAGAGAGAACTGTTATCAGTACGTTTTTCACTTCGTTGATAAGTACGGCTCCCACCTGCTGCCACTGCCCCAGGTTGAGTGAACTCATATTAATGCGGAAGAGAGAAGCTTGTATGTTTTCCCATTCCCAGCGTTTTTGCTGTTCGCAGCCCAGCAGCTTGATGTCCTGCATACCGTAGATGAGTTGCATCAAATTATTCTGATTGACGGACATCTGTTCAAAGTTCTTCCTGTTCAAGTCGGCCCGCTTGCGCATGAACAGCTTTACCCAACCCATATAGGCTGCGCTGAACAGGATGAAAATGAGGAATATTTTCCAGCTGTATATGGCCAGCACGATACCGAAGATGACTACCGTGAGGGTAGAGAACAAAATATTGAGCACGGACTGGGTGAGGAAACTCTCGATGCGGTTGTGGTCTTCGATGCGGCGTATCAAGTCGCCTGCCAGTTTGCTGTCAAAGAACCTCATGGGCAGCCGCATCAGCTTGGAGAGGAAATCCGAGATGAGCGACACGTTGACGCGCGTACTGATGTGGAGCAGTATACAGCGCCGGATCACCTCAATAAGTGTGCGGCTGAATACCAGCATGAGTTGTGCGGCCAAAATGAGCTGTATAAAATTCAGATTCCTGTGCCCTATGCCTTGGTCTACAATGGTTTGTGTAAGAAAAGGGAAGACCAGTTGCAGCAAACTGCCTGCCAGCAGGCCGATGATGAGCTGTATCATCGCCTTTTTGTAGGGACGTACATAGTGAAACAGATACCATAATGACAGCTTTTCATATTTTATGGGTTCCGCTTCATAAAATTGCGGGGTAACATCCAGCAAGAGGGCAATTCCTTTTTCTATTCCGCCTTGTGTGGTACTGATCCAGCATTTTTTCAACTCCTGTTCCTCATATTTCAGCAATCCGTAGGCAGGGTCGGCAATGTAGAACCAAGTTTTGCCCCTTTTCTTTTCTATTTTATAGAGGACCACGAAATGTTCCTGGTTCCAGTGGATGATGCATGGCAGTTTTGACTGTTGTTTCAGTTTTTCCATTGAAGTGCGTATACCGGTGGCGCGCAGCCCTATGCTGGCTGCCGCTTCACTGATACCTAGCAAGTTAACTCCCGTGCGCTGTATGTATGATTGCTCGCGTAACTGCTGTACGGAGAATGTCTTTCCATAATATTTGGCTATCATTCTCAGGCAGGAGGGGCCGCAGTCCATGCCGTCCAACTGTTTGTAGAATGGAAATTTGCTCATAATTGTCTTTTTTGTTTTACTCTGTTTATCAGCCAGTCGGCTATTTCGTTCATCCTTTCACTTTCGCTCTCAAAGAAGGCGCACAGGTGTTTTTGCCGTTCTATGATGTATTCCCGGTTTGCCAGTAGATCAATGATCTGCCTGTCCAGTTTCACGGGGGTAATTTTTTTTATTTCCTGTGGCGTGAACTCTGCCATGGGCACATGGGCAAAGGTGCATTCCGTCCAGTGGGTTATTCCTCCGGTGATAAGCGCCATGTCGCACAAGGGCAACAGGGCTTGCAGGCGGGGCAGGCGGTAAATGGCTATATTGGGCGGTAATGAAAACAACCGGGTTTCCACCTCTCCATGATTGGTCAGCAGGATGAATTGATATTGCGGATGGATGCTCGCACTCTGCTTCATGGCTTTGTAGAATGATTCCATATGTGAGGGGGTGTTCACTTTTCTTTCTTCTTCCTCGTCTTCCAGCAAGCCTATAATAACAGTGCGTGAACGGTCTTCTTTTATTTCCGTCAGTTTGTCGATGAAATCATCGTCTTTTGCACCTTGCGGCAGCAATTTATAAGGAATAGGAGGCAGGGTGACGACGGGCATTTCCGGCATTAGGTCTATCTTTCTGTCGGTTTTGTTTATGGCTATAAACAGATAGTTTATGTCATATTCATTATAGACTTGCTGCTTATCTTGCAGTTGATAGTCCAGCAATGCCAAATGTGGCGTAAACCATCGGAAATCATGTGGATAAATGATGCGTCCTATTCCTTTCCGCAGCAAACCGGTAGTGAAAACGGAGTCGGAGGTATCGGTATAATAGACCTTGTTTCCCCGTTCACTAATCAGGTATGCCAGTCGGGTGGTGGGACATACATTTCCTGCATCCGGTTTTATATCAAAAAGAAATTCAAACATGCCCCGTTTTTCTCATCACATTTCAATTCGTATTATCCTACTACTTTAAAGCCTAATGACGTATATAGATTTTTGCCATCATAATAATATGTTCCTAAGAATTTATCGAAAAGGATGCACACTTCCAGTTCATCGCGCATATAGGCAATGTACTCAAAGAGAGTGGAACGTGACATATCCATCTTTGCTGCAAATTCCTTGGATGTGCCTGTGCACTTGTGCCGGATAAGAAAATCCATATAGAGGATTTTCTTAAGGTCTACTCGTTTCATGGTCTTTGTAGTTTTTTAGGATGAATAATTAGGGTTATCTTTTAAAAGCTCCAACCAAGTATTTCCCATCTTCACTAGTTAGTTCTAATGTATATTCTCCGGATGGGAAACTGGCTATGGAAATGATAATATAGCTTGTTTGTGCTTGGGGCACTAACTGTTCATACATCACTTCTCCTGTTTGATTACCGGTGATGGTAATTTGTATGTCACAGTCCGGAGATGTGTTTTCAATGTAGATGTTCTGGCCATCGGTGCAGGCTGTGATGGGAATAGATGGCAGGCTTCGTGTATTAACTTTTTCTTGATTGCTATACCACTTCCCATTTATAATAATTTCTGTACTATTACAAAAAGAATACACTTTCTGCACCGATAAACCACTAAGCAATATGGTGAATAATACCATACGCAAACTCCAAATCTTTAATTCTTTAGTTGTTTTCATAATAATATTATTGATTGATTGTTATGCTGCAAAGTTATGGATTTAGAATGAAAAACAGATAGACCGGATATGTACGTTATATGGACAATTAAAAAAGAGATAATATGCTAATAATTAGAATATTACCTCTTTGTGCGAATGCGGAATGTGGACAGTTGCTTCCCTAGAACTCCCATAGCCACAGATCCAGTGTCTGTCCTTTGCCGAATGCTCCTATCTTTTGAGTGATACGTTCTTTCAATCTTAATTTTCTTTTAGATACCGAAGTCGATTCTATCCCCAGCAAATCAGCTATTCCCGGATTGGCTATTCCCAACTTGATGAAGCAGCATATCTGCAAATCGCTTTCTGTCAATGAAGGTACAAGAGTGGAAAGCCTTACTATATAATTATCGAATAATAGATTCATTGTTTCCTTTACCTCTTCCCATTGCTCGTCTTTCATGTATTGGGGCTTTGTCTTTAGCCGGTAAAGGACATCTGTCTTTTTTATCAGTTGGTTGCACAGGAATCTTTCACGATCATGCAATCGTTGGTTTTCTTCTCCTAAAAGTCCCAATCTTTCAAGTTCTTTGGACTTTTCATTCAGCGAAGAAGAATATTTATCAATATGTTGCTGCAACATTTTATTCTCTTGTTGCAGGGCTTCATTTTGGCATTTTATTTCAGATAGTACATTCTTTTGCTCCTCCAACTGTTCCTGCGCATCTTTATTCGCCTCCATTTGTTCTGCCAGTTCCTTCATGCGGCTTTGGTTACGACTGATTATTCTCTCATTCTCTTGTCTTTTTAAGGTATTCAGCTGTATTTCTTCTTCATGTCTTTGTATGATATGCTCTTTACGGATTAATTTTCGCTGGTATATATAGATAAGGATAGCTATCAGGCAGAATACCACTACCAATATGATTAGTACATTACGGATGATAGTATTATTTTCTATTTTTAGCTGGTTCTTTTCATTCAATAGTTTTTGCTGGTTATACTTTTCCTGCATATTCATAAGCTCTTTATTTTTATGCAATTTCCAGACAGAATCTTGATAAACTACCATACTATCGCAATATAGGCTCATTTTTTCATAGTCTTTTTTCTCTTTGCTTAGATTATATAAAATTTCATAAGTTGCACAAATCGTTTCCATGCGATTGGAGGATAATGTTTTATTCAGATAATAATAGGCAGAATCTGTTTTATTAATGCGTCTATATATGTCACCAATTACCAAGTAACTTTGTTCTAGCCTTTTTTTTTAGGGGTAATTCGCTTGTTTCTTTAAGTATTAAAGCTTTTTGGGCATAGGATAGGGCAGGTTGATAATCTTTTGTTTCGGTATATACTCCTGCTAATTCGTTCATTCCATTTATTAATATACCATTATTATGTAGAGTTTCTGCCATTTGTATAGCTTCTTTATAATATTTGATGCTATTATCAAAATCAAATAATACGGAATATACTTTTCCCAAATCATAATATGCAGAACATATATAATTCTTATTTTCGGATAGCTTCGCATAGTGCAATGACTGTTTAAACATTTGCAATGCATATTCATTCAGCGAATTATATAGGTATATATTTCCTATACTGCTATAAATCAAATGTGCCAGTTGATAGTCTTTCGTCTTTTCTACTTCTTCTATTGCTTTTAAATAGGATTCTTGTGCTTCATTCTTTTTATCAGCTTTTTCATATAATACACCTTTATAATAAAGTACCATTGCTTTCCGTTGGGGATTGTCTTGCTTCATAAAGTAATCATAGGCTATATTAATTAAGGTAGAGTCAGCAAGTTCTTCTTTATAATTCTTATACTTGGCTTGCACTGTTAGCAACGCCCAAGTAGCATTTTGCAATTTGTCCGATGATGCCGGAACTTTCATCCCTTGCAATACACCCAGTGCACTATCCGGATGTTCATACATCACCGCTTCCGCTTGAACCAATTCAAGCAACAACGCTTGTTGAGAAGCATTTTCTTTTTTTGTGCAGGCAGAAAGGAGTATACTTATTATTATAATAATAAAGTTTCTTTTTATTCCAATTGTTTTTTTCATAGTATTTGCATTTATGTATAGACGAACAAATATAGAAATTAAAAACGATCTTGAAAAAGATTTTATATCACTATTTACAAAAAAAGAGTGATTGATTATAGTTTGCATCCAGTGTTGATAGAAGTATTATGGATCTTAAATATTCAATTTAGTAAGGAGGCATGCCCTCCTTACTATTTTATGTATAAAAACGGCTGTATTATGTATATCTATTTGAATCCACAATATGTGATTAGAAACGAAAATAATTGTTCTTATATCATTGCTAAATCAGCTTTAATTACTGCTAAGCTAGAATATGCCATGGCTTTTGCAAGCGTAGTTCCACCTTCTATTGGATATATCTTGTCACATATTGGAGAAGGAGAATTAAATGCTTCAATAGAAAATATAGCAAATACCCTAAATATAAAACCAGACCTGATAGATAAGTTTATTCGAAAAATAATCGATAATCCAGTAAAAGTAGGATGGAATTATAAAGGAGTGACGATTTCTTTTCCCCCGTATCTGCTGACTTCTGTTAAGGAAGAATCGGAGGGAAGTGTTTATACGGATAATGAATTATTTTATACTACAGACTTTATACCTAAACGTCCTTCTGTTCCGCTGAATCTTAACTTTATGATTACAACCCAATGCAGGACGGATTGTATGTATTGCTATGCGGATAGAAACAGGAAGAACGATTTGACAAGTTGGCAAATTATAAAGGTGATAGATGAAGCTCATGATATGGGGGGGAATCTGGCTTTGACAGGAGGTGATATTTTTGCTTTCCCTGATTGGAAAGAGGTGATACGAAAAGTGGGGCAATATGGATTCACACCTTTATTGAGTACAAAAATACCGCTAAAAGAGGATGATATTTACTTTTTAAAAGAGTCTGGAATTAAATTCTTGCAGTTTTCATTGGATTCTATATTTCCCTCTACATTACAGACAATGGTACGTGTAAAAGAAGACTATATAGATAATGTGAAGCAAATGTTTGAGTATTCTTAATCCAATCTGTGGTCAGATTGATAAGAAAATTATAATTCGCAAATAAAAATGAGGATTAAACTTATAAATATTTGTAACAAATGATTGAAGCAAGAGCATTAGTTTCTATTAATTTTCTGAATTTGTCAGAAAACTATGATTTTATGTCACGTTGGTTAGGTGTATATGATAAATATGCAAAGCTATTGAAAGGTTCGTCGGATGTAGTTGTAAAAGACGGATCTGGAAAGATACCTGAATCAGCAAACGATAAAGTGGATTTAACCAACAAGCATTTGGCATTACAGGCTATATTAGCTGAATATGGTCAAAAGTTAAATAAAAGCCATCTTTATTCTGAAACAGTCGGTCTGTCCGAAGCCCATGATATTCGTCGCAAATGTTTCAGCGCATTACAGATGAACATCAAGAGCAAGAGATATAGGAACAAAAGAAGATCAAGATGCTGCAAAAAGCCTTATTGATCAGACTGGAAATTATAAAATGAATAAAATAATTACCCGTTCCGATATGTCTGCCCGTATTGCAGGTTACATTTTGATTCTGCAATCAGAGAAAACCATGATTCAGTAGAACGACTGAATCTGGCTGATCGCATCACTGAAGTGGAAAAGGCAAATAATCTTTATTTGGACTTAGATACACAGCGTGGTATTGTGAAAGAACAGAAAGGTCTTTCGGCTACTAGTCTGCATAAGAACTGTAATGGATTATTGAATCAGCTATATTCATTGGTAAATGATATGTTCTTTTATTATGATAATGAACTGTTTATTGCCTTTGCCGATGAACTGAATGCTGTGGCTGAATCTTATCAATTGGTTATCAATAACCGTAAGGCAGATGCCAAGCGTAAAAAGAATGAGAGAAAGGGCCTAAAATTATTGCCGGTTATCAATAACTAAGGTGCGGCAATGAATTGATCTGCTACTTGTATAAGTGATTCTATAAGACTGCCTTAAATAAAAGTGTGGTTACTTTTATTTAAGGCAGTTTTTCTATGAGAATACGAAAGAATGTTAAATGAAAATCTTTTTTTTGTTCAGTCCGGAGGTGTCGGACTGTGGGAGATTACATTTGCAATGTAATTAAGAAATCACAATAGTTTACTAGTTTGTTAATTTTAAAATTTAACGATCATGAAAGACGACGAATTAAAAAAGCAGGAAGTAGTATTAGATCTATATATGCTTCAAATAAAGGCGAGCATAGCACAAATATTCAAAATGGAAATAAAAGAAAAGTGATAAGGCGAATCACTTTACATATATCTAATGATTGTAATTTAAGATGTAAGTATTGTTTTGGTGGAGGTGGAAGTTATAATCAAGAACGTAACCTAATGACAGAGCAAACAGCAATAGAGTTTGTAGATTTTTGTGTAGAACAATTTGAAAGAGTTGAAAAGATTGTCTTTTTTGGAGGCGAACCGATGCTTAATCTTAAAGGAATGGAGATAGTGTGCAATCGCTTTAAATATTATAAAGAAGAAGGGAAAATAGATATTTTGCCTAATTTCGTAATTATTACTAATGGGACAATATTAACAGATAGGATGCTGGCATTTATCAAGAGAAATATTTCAGCAATGACTATCAGTATAGATGGTCCTAAAGAAATTAATGATATTCAGAGAATATATAAAAATGGAAAAGGAAGTTATGAAAGGATAGCTCATTTTATCCATACTATACAAGAAAAAACCAATGTAAAAATACAGTACGAAGCAACCTATACGCAGTTACATATTGATCATAATTATAGTCATGAAGATATTTCAAAATTTATGGATCAGACTTTTGGAATTGAAGGTGTAGTGGTCAATGATCAAGAACTTAGTCTGCAATTATTGCTTGATTTATGGAACTCCATTGATTTGGAATATTTAAAAAGAACAGAACTGAAATATTTGCCTAAAGATTTTTGGTTACTTCTACATGCTATTGTTCATAATACATCTACTAATATATGCCCTGTTATAGATCAGTATTTAGCTGTAAGCACTGATGGAACTATATACGCATGTCATACAATAAATGGTATTAAAGAATGTAAGTTAGGTAGTATTGATGGCTATAATGTTTATAATTATCCAGAATTATATAAACCATTTGATCATGAAATAGATTTTAGATCAAATGAAAAGTGTGAAAAATGTTGGGCACAAAGATTATGTGGAGGATGTACTGTACATAGATTTTTCAATCATAAAATAAATCAATTTGAAGCATACCCTAATGAAGACTTTTGTAAAATAACGCTTCTTTGTATAGAACAAATATTATTAATAATTGCATCTATCCGCAAGGACCCTCAATTATGGTCTTTACTCATTCAGAAAATGAATAATTAAAATTATATATTATGGAAAAGTTACTTTATATTATGTTGATTTGGGTAGTTTCTACTACTTCTATATATTCACAGACAGTAGCTGGAAAAATTGTTGATGAAAGTAATCAGCCGATAGAATTTGCTAATATCGTATGTTTATCATTGCCTGATTCTACTTTTATATATGGAACTATCAGTGACCAGGATGGAAAATTTACCATACCCGAAAATTCATCTAAAGGGATATTACGCATTTCATCTGTAGGTTATGCTACAACATATAAGGAATGTAAGGACAGGAATATAGGCACTATCTTGTTGCACTCGGATACACAACTGCTGGGTGAAGTAGTAGTGAAAGGCAATTTGCCTGTAACTCGCATGAAAGGCGATGCATTGGTAACAAGTGTGCAGAACAGCGTATTAGCAAAGGCAGGATCGGCAAACGATGTACTGGGAAAAGTGCCCGGTATATTGAAGGATAAAGATTCCTTTGAAGTATTCGGCAAAGGAACGCCTCTTATCTATATCAATGGCAGGGAAGTACGCGACAAGTCTGAGCTGGAGCAACTCAGTTCGGAAGATATTAAGCATGTAGAATTGATAACTAATCCCGGTGCGCGCTATGATGCCACTGTAAATGCTGTGGTGCGCATTCAGACTATCCGCCGCACTGGCGATGGATTCGGATTCAATCTAAATTCCAGTTATTATCAAAGTGAAAATGTAGACTTAGTGGAACAGGCAGATGTGAACTATCGCCATAATGGGCTGGATATGTTTGCCATGTTCAGATATGATAAGATGGAATTTCGTGAACGCACCAATGTACATCAGACTTTAATTTCAAAGAAACAGCTGGACTTGGAAAATCAATTGAAATATAATGATAATAAGCAATGGCTGCGAGGAAATATCGGAATGAACTATATGTTTGATGAAAATAATTCTATCGGAATAAAATACTCTATTCAGGGAAGCCCCAGATATGATAGTAAGCTTTATACAACTAGTAAAGTCAGTTTAGACGGTAAGGTATTTGATCGTTTACAGAATTTTACAAGCTCAGAAACAGATAATGAATTAAATCATCAGTTGAATGCTTACTATACGGGGCGCGTGGGTAATCTGGAAATAGACTTCAATGCCGACTACTATCAAAGCGGTTATTTACAGGAGGACATTACTGGCGAGGAAAGTGAAGAGCAGGAGGACCGGGATGTACATGCTGCAAGTGATGTGGCAAATAATTTGGCAGCAGCCAAACTGGTGTTGTCCTATCCTGTGTGGAAAGGAAAATTTTCAGTAGGCGGAGAATGGACTTATACCCATCGCAAAGACAATTATCTGAATGTTGAAAATTATGTGCCTTCATCCAACAGCAAGATGAATGAAATGAATATAACGGCTTTTGCCGAATATAGCAGATCTATTTCCATAGGCGACTTTATACTTGGTGCACGCTATGAGCAAATAAAATTTGATTATTATAAAGATGATCTGCATATAGATGACCAGAGCCGTAGCTATGATAATATCTATCCGAATGTTTCCTTCAATACTCGGATTGGAAAGGTTAAGACGCAAATTAGTTATACGGTAAAGACGCAACGTCCTTCATACAGGCTGTTGAGCAATAGTTCATTATATATAGACCGTTTCAGCATACAGCAGGGAAATCCTACATTGAAGTCCGAAATCACTCATAATCTTAACTGGATTGCTTCTTGGAAGTTTCTGCAACTCAGCTTAGGTTATCAGCAGACTAAAAATGCTATAATCTATTGGGGTGAGCCATTGAATCCGAATGAATATACCATTTTACTGAAAAGTATTAATTTGAATAAAAGTCTGCCTATGCTGAATGCCTTTATTTCGGCTTCGCCTCATATTGGTATATGGGAATCCCGTTTAAGTCTTGGAATAACTAAACAATGGCTGACTATTGATAGTGATGGGCAACAATTAAAATTGAATGAACCCAGATTTACGGGTGTGCTGTCTAATTCATTTACATTGCCAGAAAATTTCCTTCTTAGTTTGGATATGCAATTCAGGAGTAAGGGGGATTTGCGCAATGTATATTTTGATCGTTTTAATAGCTATGTTGATATTTCACTGCGAAAATCATTCTTGAATGATGCTTTGAGTATAGAGGTAAGGGGAGATGATTTGTTCCGCCAGCAAAAAAGTAAAACGCTTCTTCGCAGTGGAGCATATTCCTTCTCAAAAGATCATAGATATGACTCGCGCGAGTTCTCTATTTCATTGCGCTATAGGTTTAATACAACAAAGAGCAAGTATAAAGGTACAGGGGCGGCCAATGATGAGTTGAGGCGCTTGTAGGGAAACTGTGTTTATAGAATGAAATGCAGAGTAAGATTAGATCCTGACTTTAATGTAAATCATATTTCTGCTTTCTTTTTTGCAGACTCAACACTCTTGCTATATATTCCACTCTGTTTCCATTAAATTAGTCTGATATATCTTTTTTTTTAAGTTTGGTCACTTTAAAGAAAGAAACTATCCGACTGATATGGAAACTTTGTTAGAAAAGGATTTCAGCCATTTTTTAACAGGCTCTTATGCTTTGGACATGAAGAATTGCTTGTAGGAGATCTTACAAAAGAAAATTTGAAAGAACTTTGGGAAAATAGAGATAAATGGAGAATGTTCCGAGGAGGATTTAGTTTGGAAAATATAGATACTTGTTCTACTTGTACATTAAACAAAAAAGTGTTCACTGATGACTTGTCGTCTAAGGAATTATGATCAAGGTAATAGCTTCTATAATAAACCGATAGAATGTGCCGTTGATTATTCTATAGCTTTGTAATATAATGTACTTTTGAAACTTTAAAAATATAGAATATGAGAGCGAATATACTTTTTTGTTTATACTTCTTTATGGGGGTGGCAGTGCAGCTGCAAGCACAGGTTACGGTAACAGGTAAAGTAATTGATGAGCAACAACAACCTGTCCCTTATGCCAATATAGTGTTACTTTCTTTGCCCGATTCTACTTTCGTGGCAGGAAGTATCAGTAATGAAGAAGGCGCGTTTAGTCTCAATGTCAAAGAAACAAAGGATGTGCTTCGCATCTCATCTATTGGCTATGCTACTGTTTATCGTCCATTAGATAACAGAAGTACAGATCTTGGAATTATCTGTCTCGCTTCAGACACACAGATATTGGCTGAAGTTGTGGTAAAAGCTGATATGCCTGTTACTCGCATGAGAGGCGACGCACTGGTGACTAATATACAAAATAGTGTACTCTCTAAAGCCGGATCAGCAAGCGATGTATTGGGAAAAGTACCGGGTGTAATAAAAGAGAGGAATTCCTATGAAGTACTTGGCAAAGGAACACCTCTTATTTATATCAATGGGCGGCAGGTACGTGATGATTCGGAATTGGATCAACTAAATTCGGAAGATATTAAGAGCGTAGAAGTTGTTACTAATCCCGGTGCACGTTATGATGCAACTGTAACTGCCGTTATCCGTATACAGACTATCCGGCGTGCCGGAGATGGTTTCGGCTTCGATCTCCGTTCCAGTTACTATCAGAGCCAGAATGTAGACTTGATAGAGCAATTGAATGTAAACTACCGCCATAATGGACTTGATATTTTTGGTATATTCCGTTATTTAAAGAACGAATATATCATGAAAAATGATATTGTACATACCTTGGAGTCTGATTCTTTATGGAAATATCAGAATCTATTGGATGGAACTGTAGTAGACAAGTCTTTACGAGGTGAAATAGGAGCTAATTATAGCCTGAATGATAAACATTCACTGGGATTCCGCTATACTCTTACTTCCCGTCCAAATACGAAGTCGGATGTATTTACCTCTAATGATATTACAGCCAACAATCAGTTTTATGACCACTTGGAAAATCAAGAGTATTCTTCTACTTCCGGTAAGCCTACTCATCAACTAAATGTTTATTATAATGGTACTGTGGGAGATTTGAATATTGATTTTAATACAGACTATTATACTAATACTTCTACAGGAAAAGGTCTTTATCACGAAGTCAGTCAAGAGCAAGAAAGTCGGGATGTGCATACACAGAGTTACATCAGAAATAAATTGCTAGCTTCTAAATTGTACTTTCTTATCCGTTGTTTGGAGGTAATCTTTCGGTAGGCGGAGAATATACGGATACCCGTCGCAATGACGAGTACCGTAATCCGGAGAAATATGTGGAAAGTACCATCAGTCGTGTAGAGGAAGATGGATTGAGTGGCTTTGCCGAATACAGCCGTCAGTTCCCGATAGGTAACCTTTCATTGGGTGTAAGATATGAGCATGTAACTTTTGATTATTATAAGGATGGTGTGCACATGGATGAACAGAGCCGTATGTATGGAAACTGGTTTCCTAATCTTTCTTTTTCAAGAAAACTAGGTTCTGTCCGGGCACAGTTGAGTTATACTGCTAAAACGCAACGACCTACTTATAGCCAGTTAAGCAACAATGTCACCTATGTAGACCGTTTCACTATGCAACGTGGTAACCCATTGCTGGAGCCGTGCACCATTCACGATATTTCATTGGTCGGTACATGGCGTTTTTTACAGTTACTTGTCAGCTATCAGCAGTGGCGTAAGGAAATCATTTATTGGGGAGATCCGATAGATAATGGCAATTCAATGATGATGACTTACCTCAATTATCATAATCGTCCGACTTTGAATGTTTCTTTCTCTATTTCACCGGCTATTGGCTTTTGGCATCCTAACCTAAATATCGGCGTGAAGAAACAATGGATGACAATAGATGGCATAGAGTTTAATAAGCCTCGTCCTACAATAAGGTTCAACAATACATTTGAACTTCCTGGTGATTTTCTTGTCAGTTTGGATGGGCTTTTTATGGGAAAAGGAAATTATCAGAATTTGTATCAGTTCAAAAATTATGGTACAGTTGACATCTCTGTCCGTAAGTCATTTTTAAGGGATGCCTTAAGTCTGGAACTTCGAGGGAACGATCTTTTTCATGGTTCACGTAATTATTGGCAAACATATTTTGGCAGTATTATTTGGGAGCAGACTAATCAATGGGATACTCGTGAATTTTCTATTACTTTGCGCTATAAGTTTAATACAACAAAGAGCAAGTATAAAGGGACAGGAGCGGCAAATGATGAGCTAAGACGTTTGTGATAAATTTCAAAAAAATAAAAAGTATAGAACATGAGGAAAGTGATTTTACTACTCGGATTAGTGTTACAAGTGATTATTGTTGACGCACAGAGTGTTTCCGGCTCATTAGTTGATGAAAAAGGAAATCCTGTCAGTTTTGCTAATGTGGTATTGCTATCTTCCAAAGATTCATCTTTTGTGCAAGGTACAATTAGCAATGAACAAGGAATTTTCAGCATAAACCAAACAAGCGGTAACAATATACTCAGAATTTCTTGTCTTGGCTTTATTCCGGTGACAAAAGCCTATGCTCAATTTCCGGTAACGATTGTGATGCATGAAGATGTTAATCTGTTGGGGGAAGTCGTGGTAAAGGGGAATCGCCCGTCATATAAACTTACTGCTGAAGGGTTGCAGACCCATGTGCAAGGAACAGTGCTTAGCATAATGGGTACGGCGGAGGATGTGTTGAAGCATATACCGGGACTTCAGAAGAAAAATGATGTGTATGAGGTATTTGGAAAAGGGAGCCCGATAATCTATGTGAATGGGAGATTGCTGCGTGATTTGTCGGAACTGGACCAGCTGAAGTCAGAAGATATTAAGAATGTAGAACTGATTACCAGCCCCGGTGCAAGATATGATGCGTCTGTGAAAGCAGTGGTGAAGATTACTACCCGCCCCATAAAAGGGGAAGGATTTGGATTTGATGTGCGTTCCGGTTATAATCAGTGGGAGTATGCCGGTTTCGTGGAACAGTTGAACTGGAATTACCGGCGTGATAAATTGGATGTGTTCGGCACCGTGTATTATAGAAAAAGTGAAGGGTTTGACGAAAGCCGGTTTACTCAAGATGTGCATGTTGATACGCTTTGGCATCAGGACAATTATCAGTTCGCAAAAACGAATCAACAGGCATTTACCAATATCGCAGGTGTGAACTATGCATTCGATGAAAATAATTCAATTGGAGTAAAATATACATTGAAAGCCAATCCGGATGCCCGCTATCACACTATATTTAATTCGGATGTATATGCCGACGGCACGCATTATGACTATCTGGCGAATGATATCAATGCCACTGCGTATTATAATCCCTCGCATTCGGTAAATGTTTATTATAAGGGGATGGCGGGAAAAACGGAGATTGATTTTAATGCGGATTATCTGTTTGACAAAAACGGAGACAATACGATACAACGTGAAGAAAGCAGCAATAAGGAAGATAGGGTTGTCACTTCTACCAATACATTGAGAAGTGAACTCTTTGCTGCCAAACTGGTGCTGAGCCGTCCGCTGCTTGGAGGAAATGTCATGATAGGGGCTGAATACAGTCATACGGAGCGGCAGGATGATTATGTGAATCCGGAAGGTTATGTGCCGACTTCATTCAGTGAACTGAAAGAGCAGAATATCAGTCCGTTTTTAGAGTATAGCCGCAATACCCCCATAGGGCAACTCTCCGTGGGGGGGACGTTATGAGTGGGTGAACTTTGATTATTATGAGGATGGGAAATATATGGAAGGACAAAGCCGGAATTTCAGTAATTTCTTTCCGAGTGTTTCATTGGGTTCTGAAATAGGCGGAGTGCAGTTGCAGCTTAGTTATGCGGCGAAGACGCGTCGTCCGTCCTACCAGCAGTTGAGCAATAATGTGACGTATGCCAATAGGTTCACGCTTCAGTCCGGCAATCCGTTATTGGAACATGAGGTGGTGCATAACGTTTCTTTGATGGGGGCATGGAAGTTTATGCAGTTCAGTATGGATTATAATGACAGAAGAAATGCAATCATTTACTGGGGGGAACAAATGGAGTATAATCCGGCGGTAACGCTTATTTCTTTCAAAAATCTCCATAGCTTGAAGTCTGTTTCGGCATTCTTGTCATTGGCGCCTAAGTTTGGAATCTGGTCGCCGCAATTGAATTGGGGAGTACAGAAACAATGGCTGGATCTGGAGACTACCGATGGATTGCTGAAGATGAACAAACCGATGTTTACGGGGGCTTTTAATAATACGTTTAATTTTAATCACGGCTGGATGGCTTCGGTGGAAATGAATTATCAAAGTAAAGGCGATATGGAGAATTGCTCGGAAACCAAGAATATTTTTTATGTGGATGCCGGGGTTACAAAGTTCTTTTGGGGGGAATAGGATGTCTGTGAAACTGAGTGGTACGGATTTGTTCCATGGTATGAAGTCTGGAAACCGTATGTATTATAACCGGGCATCTTCTTTGCAAATTAATAATTATGATAGTAGGAAAGTGATGCTGACGGTACGCTATAAATTTAATGCTACGCGTAATAAATATAAGGGTAGTGGTGCCGGAGAGAGTGAGAAGGAAAGATTATGAGTGCCTACTTTTCACATCTCATTTGTTCTTACCCAGCTTATATACCATTTGGCGGAATAAAGGTACGTTTAACCATATATATTCGTACCAATGTTCTACCTTTCTTTTCCATAGTTTGCTCCAGCTATATATTTCCCACCATTTTAGATGGAGATTTGCCGAATTCATAAAATTTTGTGTGGGAAAGAGGGTCAGGGCTATTCCTTTTATCCATAATGTTTTCATTTCGTCCGCCCAATATTGCATGAGTCCGAATTCCGGTTCCCAGATAATGAATCGGGATTCATGGATGCCGTAACAGACTACATATCCCGGTACATTGAAATCATTGAGAGTGAAAAGGATGATGGGAAGTTTTCTTTGTGTTAATTGATGAATGTTTTGCAAACATATTTCGGCTTTCATGCCGGAATATATAGCCCCTTGTTTCATTCCTGCCAAGGTAAGCTTTCCATTTATTTTGCACCATTCGGTCAATGTATGTATGTCCGTTTCTTTTCCGTTGTAATATTTTATGACAGTGAGCAGGCAAGCTACCTCTACAGGGCACTTGGCATTGGAACGGACAAATGATTTCTTTATTTTATCAAGTTCGTATTCTGTCATAACCCGGTTTGTTTTATAAGAGGAAACTCATGGAGCGGCCGCAATCACTTAAAAAAGAAATTCATTGGAGCGATTAACGTTCATTTGGACGTGGAAGTAGGTATGAACGCTGAATTACTTTAATAAATGTGCGGCCGGGTGTCCGCATGAGTTATATCTGTTACGTTCTGCTCTTTCTATTAACATATCGGCTATTTTGTTTATTTCCCGATTTTTACGTTCAAAGAAATCGCATAACTCTTTCGCTTTTTGTGTTAGTGTTATTTTATTTTGTAATGCATATTCTATTTGTTGCTCCAATTTCATCGGAGTTATGTTTATCATATTTTTAGGCGAATATCTCAGTACCGGTATTTGAGCAAAGGTACAATCCAGCCATACATCAGAATATGAGTCGGTCAAAGCCAAATCGCATAATGGCAATATGGTGTTAAGGTTCAGCGTGCGGAATAATTCCATGTTGCCGGGCAATTCAAACGATTGATATACATTTTGTATGTCGGTTAATAATATGAATTGGTACCGGGGATTTCTGATGGAACTTCTTTTTATAACTCTATAAAAATCTTCTAGTATCTTTGAATTTTTATTTCCTTTTCCCAATATCCGACAATAATATTTCTTCCTTTGTCTTTTTTTATATCCTGCAATCTCTTTGCCAACGATTCCACACGTGGTCCGGAACCAGATGACAGGTAGGGAGTGGGTGGCAGATAAAGTACAGAAATATCTTTGTCCTGTATGTTTTTTTGGTTCGGCAACTGCATGGCTATGAAAATATAGTCAATGGCTAGCTGCCGATAAAGGGAGGCATGTGCTGCATGCCGACAATCTAGAAGCGTTAGGTCGGGCTTTAACCAACGGAAATCATCTGGATAAAGTACGCAGTTGCTTATTCCTTTATTATATAGTACAGGCGTAAAAGCAGGGTTTGAGGTATAGGTATAGTATACCTCTTGTTTCTTTTCCCGCAATATCCCTGCTAATTTGATGGTTATCAATAGCTGGCTTTTGTCTGGTGTTATGTCAAGAAGGAAATTCAGCATATATTATTGCGCTAATATGGATTTGTTTAATGAACTTTTTGGACAAATTATATTCATAGAAATTGGAACATGAAAGTTCCAATTTCTAATGAATCAAGTTAGCGGTTTAGGTATATTTTAGTCGGGTTATGAAAACAGGTCTGTCACTCTTGAGTGAAATATCCCGTTAAATGTCCGGAAGGTGTACCTGTTATTTCTAGTTTATATTCTCCTGCAGGGAAATTTGCAATAGAAATTGTGATGTAAGCGCTCTGTACTTCAGGAATATTATTTTCATAAACGACGCTCCCTTTTGCCATATCTGTAATGCGGATGGTCATATCACGGTCGGGTGATACGTTCTTGACAGTAAGGAGATAGCCATCGGTAAATACAGTTATGGGGCAATTGGTAGTCGCACTTCTAATAGGATCATCCCATCTGCCATCCAATTCTACATCTTTAACAGGAGTTTCTGTTGTATTGGCCTGTGCAGGCAAAATACCTATTAATGTAGTTATGATAATAACTATACCCCATATCCTTTTCTTTATACTTTTTAACTTCATAATTTTATGTTTTAATTGTTTTGTTTGAGGCAAAGTTAGAGGATAAATTTTAAAAACGTGCAGATATCATGTGGACAAATGAAAAAAGGTAATAAGTTAATAACTAGCTTATTACCTTTTTTTATAGGGAGGTGATATAGACAATTGTTTATTTTTAGTATTCCATAAGCCATAAATCAAGGCTTTGATTTTCGCCTAATGAACCTATTTCTTGTACGATGCGTTCTTTTAATCTTAACTTCCTTTTGGACACAGATGTGGGCGAGATGGCTAACATGTTGGCGATGTCACCGTTGCTGAATCGTAGTTTTATCAAACAGCATATTTGTATATCACCATCTGTTAAGGAAGGTATTTGATGGTATAGTCTTTTAGTATAGTTATCGAATAATAAATCTATTTTTTCTTTTATTTCTTGCCATAGTTGGTCGTCTATATACTTTGTTGTTTTTAGTTTATTGAATAATTCTGTCTGATTAATGAGTTGGTTACATAAAAAAGCCTCGCGTTTATGTAGATACTGGTTTTCCTCTGATAGATGTTCCATTGCTTCCAGTTCTTTCGACTTTTCTTTTAATGATTGGGCATAATTGCTTATATGATTTTGCAGTTTATTGTTCTCCAGTTTCAGCATTTCATTCTGTTGTTGTATTTCTTGTCGTATTTTATTTTGTTCTTTCCATTGTTCTTTTATCTCTTGGCTTCCTTCCATTTGGATCGTAAGTTCTTCTATCCGCATTTTGTTGCGGTTTATCAATGTCTCATTTTCATGTATTTTCATAGTGAAATAACGAATTTTTTCTTCTTTCTCCAATATCTCTTGTTTTTGAGAGACTATTTTTCGTTGGTATAGATAGTTTGTTATTGCTATGATGAAAGACAAAATGATTAAGGCGATGAGCACATTGCGTATGATCCGGTCTTTCTTTATTTGTGACAGATTATTTTCATTAATTATTTTTTGCTGATCATATTTTTCTTGCATCTCTATTAATGCTTTATTGCGATCAGTTTTACCTATTGAATCTTGATAGAACCATAGTTTATTACTGTACTCTACTGCCTTTTTGTAATCTTTTTCTTCTTGACTAATATAAAATAGTGCTTGATAGGCGCTACGGGCTGTATGGATATTAGGTGACAGGGAGGCTTGGTTTAAGTAAAAATACGCAGAATCGTACATTTTTAAATAGCGATAAGTATCTCCTAGTGAAAATATCCTTTGATCAGTTTTTTTTATTTTAATACAATCTTTTGCATACTGAAGAGCCTTTTTATTTTCTCCTGTTTTAAGAAATAAAAAACTGGTTTCGTTCATGGCGCTTGCCAATATGGTAGGATAGTTATTCACTTGTCCTATTTTTATGGCTTTTTCATAATATTCTATCGCTTTATTATATTGTTTTTTCTGTGAAAATGCTCTAGCGATATAGATGAAAGAGAAAGCTATGTATGTTTGGTTGTTGGATAATTCGGCATTATGATGTGCTTTTTCAAAATATTCCATAGCATAATCATTTAGTTTTCGATATAGATACATTAGCCCTATCTCTGAATTGATAAGAAAGCCTAATTGATAATCATTTGTTTTCTCTATTTCAGTTGTTGCTTCTAGATAAAATGACAATGCATCTTCGGCATGATGACTTTCATGGCACAAGATACCTTTATAATATAGTGCCAATGCCTTTCTTTGTGCATTATCTTGATTAATGAAATAAGAATAAGCGATATTTATTAAAGAATCGGATTGTTCAATTTGGTTTTTATATTGAGCTTGTGTCATCAATAATGCCCATGTGGCATATTGTTCATTGTCAGAAGGATTGTCAGGTTGTATGCCCTGTAATATATGCAGTGCGCTGTCGGGATATCTGTACATTATTGCTTCTGCTTTTGCCAATTCGGGTTGGAAGGTTGTGGTGTAGTTCTTATTGTGTGTACAGGATATCAGACTGGTAATTATGCTAATTATTAGCCCTGCATGTTTGAAGCTGCTCATAGTAATCATTTCTATATTATTGGTGATAGGAATCTTATAGGATATGTTGCGTAAGTGAATGAATTTGTTGATTTTATAGGAAAAGTTTGAAGGTTGATATTTTTTGATTTATCCTGCCATGGGATAATATAAAGGAATGTGTCTGAATTATTTGAAATATAGAATTAAAAAAATCAGACATATCCCTTCATTACAGTTGAGGTAACCCTTTGAATTGCCGGTATACCATTTTAAAAGTAGTTAAAATCCTAACTTTAATTTTACAAACTGTTTGATGAATTGTACTGTTCCGTCAATCCCCAATACGGACGAATCAATACATAAGTGATAAGTTTCGGCAGCTCCCCACGTTTTGTAACTATAATAATTATAGTAAGCTGACCGTTTTTTATCTGCTTTTTCCATCAATTCCTCAGCGGCTTCTGTAGAAATATGATGGATATGCATCAATCTTTCTATGCGTGCTTCTTTGGAGGCAGAAACGAATATATTGACGCAACGGGGATGGTCACGCAAAATGTAGTCGGCACATCGGCCGACAAACAGACACGATTGTTTTTCTGCCAGTTCACGTATTACATCGCTTTGTATTTTGAACAAAGCGTCATTGCTCAGACAACTGCCATAGGGAATGGCTCCGTCGCTGATAAAAGGAAAACGTGTTCCGAATAGACCGCCGATGATGCTTTGAGAAGCTTTTTCATCTGCTTTTTCAAAGAATTCCTTGCACAGGCCGCTCTCTTCTGAAGCTAGCTTGATTAATTCTTTATCGTAAAAGGCGATACCAAACTCTTGAGCCAGTTTTTCGCCTATCTCTTTTCCTCCGCTGCCTAGTTGGCGTCCTAGGTTGATAACATAATGCTCGTTCATAGTCGTTGTCTATTGATTATGTGGACAAATATAAGGAAACTAATTTTTAATTCTTAATTTTCAACTTTTAATTTGTTACCGTGGGTATTAAAAATCTTGAACTGGCGGTAAAGCATGACTCCTGCGACAATACTTGCCGCCAAGTCTGATATTGGCATACTCCACCAAATTCCTGCCGATCCCCAGAAAAGAGGGAGCAGGATGATGCAGGGGAGCAAGAATAATAACTGCCGGGTTAATGATAGGAAGATGGCTTTACCAGCCATGCCGATACTTTGAAAAAAATTGGACGTTACCATCTGAAACCCGATAATGGGAAAAAATATGACCACAATGCGTAAACCGGTAGCTGATAGCTGTATCAGTCCCTCATGAGTGGTAAAAGCGGATACGGCCAATTCGGGCATCAGTTCACCTACTAGAAAACCGGTTGTTGTAACGGTGGTGGCACCATAAATGGTAAGTTTTAATACTTGGTTTACACGATGATATTGTTGGGCGCCAAAATTATAACCGGCTATGGGTTGCATACCTTGATTCAGCCCCATCACGATCATGACGAATAGGAAAACAATCCGGTTTACAATACCAAATGCGCCAATGGCCAGATCGCCATCATATTCTTTCAAACCTTTGTTAATGAAAATTACAATGAAGCATGCTGCCAGATTCATCAGGAACGGAGACATACCGATAGCGATGGTGTTTTTTACAATTGTACCGCGCAGTTTGTAAATGCCTCGGTGGAGATGGAGCAATTCGTTCTTGTTTGTGAAGGTTTTGAATTGCCACACCAGTGCGATGATTTGAGCCAGAATGGTGGCAATGGCGGCTCCCTGAATACCCCAATGGAATAGATAGATAAAAATAGGGTCAAGGATGGTATTGATAATTACTGTGGTGATGGTGGCTATCATTGCTTTTTGTGGATGCCCCGAAGCGCGTAGTAAGGCATTCAGTCCCAAATACATATGGGTTATAACATTGCCCAGCAGGATAATGACCATGTAGTCTCGTGCATAGGAGATGGTATCCGGGCTTGCTCCGAAGAAGTAGAGAATAGGATCGAGGAAAAGCAAGGTTAATATACTGAATCCTATACCTATAATAAAGTTCAGCGTAACTACATTGCCCAAAATATTTTGGGCGGTGGCATAATCTTTCTGTCCTAATTTTACGGAAACTAATGTGGAGGCACCCACACCGACCAGTGAACCGAATGCAGCCGCCAGATTCATCAGTGGGAAGGTAATAGCCAGTCCTGAAATAGCCAAAGGACCTACACCGTGACCGATGAAGATGCTGTCTACCATATTGTATAGGGAAGATGCCGTCATAGCGATAATGGCGGGAATTGCATATTGTAAAAGTAATTTTCCGATTGGTTGTGTTCCCAATTCTGTGGGGGTTCCTGTTTTTGCCATACTTTATTTTCTGTCTTTTTACCTGTTTAAACTGAATTTGGCTGCAAAGGTACACAAAAAATGAGTGTGAGGGAAAAGTTTGTTTATCTTTGCATCTAAAAAATAAACGGAATAGAATTAATGAATAGTCAAAAAGGAATAGTGGGCTGCTTGCTATTGGCATGCACCTTACAAATGCCGGCACAAGTAAAAACGTATAAGTATCGTGTAAACTTTCGCGATAAGGCAGAAACAACCTATGCATTGGACAATCCTTCGGCTTATTTGTCCGAACGTGCTTTGGAGCGTCGCATGAGGCAGAGATTGCCCGTTGATTCTACAGATCTTCCTGTATGTCAGAGCTATATAGATATGCTGGTCGGAAAAGGAGTATGTCCTGTATCCAAAAGTAAGTGGAACAATACAGTGGTGGTGCAGGTATCCGACACATCGGTTATTGATAAAGTGGCGGCATTGCCTTTTGTGGCAGCTGTCCGGAAAGTGTGGACAGCTCCCGACAGTATCCCTGCCCGCAATGCCGACCGTAAAAAAGAGGTGACCAATAAGGTGACAAAGAGTAATAACTATTATGGGGATGCGTGGCGGCAGATTGCTGTTCATCATGGGGACAGTCTTCACGCTGCAGGTTTTCGTGGGAAGGGGATGCAAATAGCGGTCATTGATGCCGGTTTTTATAATGCTGATGAGATCAGTGTTTTCAAGGGAATGGACTTGTTGGGAACACGCGATTTTGTAAATTCTCACTCGGATATTTATGCCGAGAACTATCATGGCATGAAAGTGTTATCTTGTATGGCTGCCAATAAGCCGAATGTATTGGTCGGCACAGCTCCTGAAGCTTCGTATTGGCTTCTCCGTAGTGAGGATGATGATACGGAACAGCCAGTGGAAGAGGATTATTGGGCGGAAGCTTTGGAATTTGCCGATAGTGTGGGAGTGGATGTGGTTAATACTTCATTGGGATATTATGAGTTTGATGATACAACCATGAATTACCGGTACCGTGATTTGGACGGGCATTATTCATTGATGTCTCATTCCGCTTCTTTGGCTGCCGATAAAGGATTGGTGTTGGTATGCAGTGCCGGAAATTCGGGTCGTGGCACATGGAAAAAAATTACACCTCCGGGAGATGCGGAAAATGTTATTACAGTGGGGGCGGCGGACCGGAATCTGGTTAATGCTGATTTCTCTTCTGTAGGAAATACTACAGATGGCCGTGTAAAACCGGATGTGATGGCGGTGGGAGTTGCTTCGGCCGTAGCGGGTAATGATGGAACGGTTTCTCATGCCAATGGTACTTCTTTCGCATCGCCTACATTGTGCGGGTTGGTAGCCTGTTTCTGGCAGGCTTGTCCCTGGCTCACTGCCAAGCAGGTGGTGGAGGCGGTGCGGAATGCAGGAGACCGTAAAGAGTATCCGGATAATATTTACGGTTATGGTGTGCCTGATATCTGGAAAGCTTGTCAAATAGAATTGGAGAAGAAAAATAATGGAAGAACATCCTCTTTCTTTATATGAACTGAATGCGTTGGTTAAGCGCAGCATTCATGCTTGTCTGCCCGATACTTATTGGGTTCAGGCAGAGCTGAGTGATGTACGTTCCAATTATTCCGGTCATTGCTATTTGGAATTTGTACAGAAAGAGCCACGGGGGAATAATCTGATAGCTAAGGCAAGGGGGACTATTTGGAGCAATGTCTACCGTCTGCTGAAGCCTTATTTTGAAGAGGAAACCGGGCAGGCTTTTGTTGCAGGTATTAAAGTGATGGTGAAAGTGGCTGTGGAGTTTCATGAATTGTATGGTTACTCGCTTACTGTGCAGGATATAGATCCTACTTATACATTGGGGGGATATGGCGCGTCGCCGTCGCGAAATCTTGAAGCAATTGGAAGAAGAAGGTGTGCTGACTTTGAATAAGGAACTAGAGATTCCTTTGCTGGCGCAACGCATAGCCGTTATTTCCTCGGCTACGGCTGCCGGTTATGGTGATTTTTGTAATCAACTGGAACAGAATTCCTACGGTTTTGTTTTTTATCCGCATTTGTTTCCTGCTATTATGCAGGGGGAACGGGTAGAACAATCTGTCATTACTGCATTGGATGCTATCCATGCCTGTCGTGATGATTGGGATGTCGTGGTTATTATCCGTGGCGGAGGCGCCACGTCCGACCTTTCGGGGTTCGATACATATGAGTTGGCTGCTAATTGTGCCCAGTTTCCTATACCTATTATAACCGGTATAGGGCATGAGCGTGACGATACGGTGTTGGACTTTGTTTCTCATACTCGTGTCAAGACACCTACTGCTGCTGCCGAGTATCTTATAAATCATTTGCACGACACTGCCAAGGTTCTTGAAGATTATGCATCGGCTGTACTTCATACTATCTCTACCCGTATGGAACGGGAAAATACCCGGCTGAACCGGATGGTAGAACGTATTCCCATGCAGACGCGGATGAGGCTGAAAGAGGAACATTATCGCCAGGAACGAATCATGAAGCATTTGGAAGTAGGCCTGCAATCCCGTCTGACAAAAGAGACCCATTGTTTGAAAATGGTGGAGACTCAGTTGGGCATCGTTTCACAGCGTCGTCTGGTAAAGGAAAAGCATCGGCTCCAACTTTTGGAGCAGGAATTGAAGGCGGCATCTCCCGAAAATTTGTTGAAAAGGGGATATAGTATCACGCTGAAAAATGGCAAAGCGGTGATCGATGCTTCTGCATTGCAGCCGGGGGATGAACTTACCACTCGTTTTGCCAAAGGAGAAATAAAGAGTATAGTAACTAAAAAATAAAACGAAGTATGGCAGCAAAGAAACAAACCTATGAGCAGGCAATGAAACGTCTGGAAGAAATCGTATCACGCATAGATAGTAATGAGTTGGATATAGACAGTTTAAGTGTAAATCTGAAAGAGGCACAAGAGTTAATTAAGTTTTGCCGGGATAAACTTTATAAAGCCGATGAGGAGATAAAGAAAATGTTAGATAATAATGTATCAATGTGACAATATGCTAATGTGGCAATTGGCTGCGTTATATTCCGCATGGCATATTTGCACATTAGCACATTGAGACATATAGGCAAATTATAAAAGCTATAAATAAAAAAGCTATTTTGATTGGAATTTGCAAATATAAAACGTAATTTTGCTCTCATTCGTAAATAATAACATAATTAAGATACACTATGAAAGAGATTGATTGGGCAAATCTGTCCTTCGGCTATATGAAGACAGACTATAATGTACGTTGCTACTATCGTGATGGTGCATGGGGAGAGTTGGAACTTTGTTCGGAGGAAACGTTGAATATTCACATGGCTGCCACTTGTCTACACTATGGACAAGAAGCGTTTGAAGGGTTGAAAGCTTATCGTGGAAAAGACGGTAAAATTCGTATTTTCCGTCCTGAAGCCAACGCGGAGCGTTTGCAAAGTACTTGTGACGGTATCCTGATGCCGGAACTTCCTACAGAAAAGTTTGTGGCCGCTATAAAGAAGGTGGTGAAAGCCAACGAGCGTTTCATTCCTCCATACGAAAGTGGTGCGGCTCTTTATATTCGTCCTTTACTGATTGGTACAGGTGCTCAGGTGGGGGTTCACCCTGCCAATGAATATCTATTTGTGGTATTCGTAACTCCGGTAGGTCCTTATTTCAAAGGTGGTTTTTCTACTAATCCTTATGTTATTATCCGTGAGTTCGATCGTGCCGCGCCTTATGGAACCGGACGCTTTAAGGTGGGCGGTAACTATGCTGCCAGCCTGCGTGCCAATAAGAAAGCCCATGATTTGGGATATTCGTGCGAATTCTATCTAGACGCCAAAGAAAAGAAGTACATTGACGAGTGTGGTGCGGCTAATTTCTTCGGCATTAAAAATAATACTTACATTACACCAAAATCATCTTCTATTCTGCCTTCTATAACGAATAAGAGTTTGATGCAGCTGGCCGAGGATTTGGGTATAAAGGTGGAATGTCGTCCGGTTCCTGAAGAAGAACTGGAAACCTTCGAGGAAGCAGGGGCTTGCGGTACGGCGGCTGTTATCAGTCCTATCCAGCGTATTGATGATTTGGAAAACAAGAAATCGTACATTATCTCTAAAGATGGAAAGCCGGGTCCTGTTTGTACAAAACTGTATAACAAACTGCGTGCTATCCAGTATGGTGATGAACCTGATACACATAATTGGGTGACAGTTTTAGACTAATAGAAAAATAGATTCTTATGAAAACAAATTCAGAATTGAAGAATCGGGCAATCGATGCGTTGACCGGTAATTGGGGATTGGGTGCGGTTATTACCTTGGTTTATGGACTGGTGATGAATACCCCTACGCTGCCCTATCGTATTATGGAGTCGGTGGCTTCGTCCTCCTTTAGTCTCATTGCTTTGTTGCTCCTACCCTTGGGATTCGGCTATACTGTCCTTTTTTTGGATGTGATTCGTGGAATAAAGCTGGATTTTGCCCGTCTTTTCGACGGGTTTAAAGACTACGGACGGATATTGGGTACAATGCTACTGACTACAGTCTATACATTCCTGTGGACGTTGCTGCTTGTCATTCCGGGCATCATGAAGTCCTATTCATATGCCATGACGCTCTTTATTCTGAAAGATTATCCGGAGTTGCAGTACAATGCTGCCATAGAGAAAAGTATGGCGATGATGTCCGGTCATAAGATGAAGATGTTCTTGTTGGATTTGAGCTTCATTGGTTGGGCTATTTTGTGCTGTTTTACTTTGGGTATCGGTTTCTTGTTCTTGGCTCCCTATGTAGAAGCATCACATGCTGCCTTCTATGAAGATTTGAAGAAAGAATTGGGAGAGTCCGTTGAGGCAATTTCTGAATAATATAGAAAATAGAAAGAGAAGAAAAATAGACCTGCAAGTGAATTGCAGGTCTATTTTTTTTCTCTTTCACAGGATATTCCTACCTTTGCCTGTGGAAACAAATAATGATAGACTAATTTTCATGGGAAAAGGAAAACTGGAGAAATTTGCTGATATGCGGGAGTATCCGCACGTGTTTGAATACCCTTATTCGGTGGCCGATAACGTTACGTTCGATATGAAGGGGAATTGGAACCGTGACTTTTTTAAGAACGATAATCCGATAGTTCTGGAACTGGGATGTGGACGAGGTGAATATACCGTAGGGCTGGGAGGTATGTATTCCGATAAAAACTTTATCGGTGTAGATATAAAAGGGGCCCGTATGTGGACCGGTGCGACGGAAGCGCTGAAAAATGGCATGAAGAATGTGGCTTTTTTGCGTACCAATATCGAAATCATCGATCGTTTTTTTGCTCCGAGCGAGGTGAGTGAGATATGGCTGACTTTCTCTGATCCACAGATGAAGAAAGTGACTAAACGTCTTACTTCCACATACTTTATGGAACGTTATCGCAAGTTTTTGAAGCCGGATGGGCTAATTCACTTGAAGACCGACAGTAATTTTATGTTTACTTACACCCGCTATATGGTAGAGGAAAACAAATTGCCGGTAGAGTTTATGACCGAAGATTTGTATCATTCCGGTTTGGTGGATGACATACTAGGCATCCGTACCTATTATGAACAACAATGGTTGGATCGTGGTTTGAATATAAAATATATGAAGTTCCGTCTGCCGCATGAGAAGGAGTTGCATGAACCCGATGTGGAAATAGAATTGGATGAGTATCGCAGTTACAACCGCAGTAAACGAAGCGGGTTGAAAACAAGTAAATAATAACAGAATGATGACTTTATATCCGAAATTGATTTTGGACGCTTTGGCAACAGTGCGTTATCCTGGAACGGGAAAGAATTTGGTGGAAGCGGAGATGGTTGCCGATAATCTTCGCATTGACGGCATGTCGGTAAGCTTTTCGTTGATTTTTGAGAAACCGACCGATCCGTTTATGAAATCTATGATAAAGGCTGCCGAAACAGCTATTCATACTTATGTTTCACCTGATGTACAGGTAACTATTGCGACAGAGAGCCGCCAAGCGGCGCGTCCCGAACCGGGCAAGCTACTCCCGTTTGTTAAAAATGTGATTGCTGTTTCATCCGGAAAGGGTGGGGTAGGAAAGTCTACTGTGGCGGCTAATCTGGCAGTGGCTCTGGCTAAATTGGGCTATAAAGTGGGGTTGTTGGATGCTGATATTTTCGGTCCTTCTGTACCTAAAATGTTTCAAGTGGAAGATGCTCGTCCCTATGCCGAACAGATTGATGGTCGTGATTTGATTATTCCGATTGAAAAGTATGGTATCAAATTGCTTTCCATTGGTTTCTTTGTTGATCCTGATCAAGCAACTTTATGGCGTGGTGGTATGGCTAGTAATGCATTGAAGCAATTAATCGGAGATGCGGACTGGGGCGAGTTGGATTATTTTATTCTTGATACTCCTCCGGGTACTAGTGATATTCATCTTACTTTGGTGCAGACTTTGGCTATTACAGGAGCTGTTATTGTCAGCACCCCCCAACAGGTAGCTTTGGCTGATGCACGCAAAGGAATCAATATGTACACCAATGACAAAGTAAATGTACCTATTTTGGGACTGGTGGAGAATATGTCATGGTTTACTCCTGCCGAACTTCCTGAAAATAAATATTTTATCTTTGGAAAAGAAGGAGCCAAGCAATTGGCGGAAGAAATGAATGTGCCTTTGTTGGGACAAATCCCTATTGTACAGAGTATTTGTGAGAATGGTGATAAGGGTACTCCCGCTGCTTTGAATGAGAACAGCATTACCGGACGTGCATTCATAGAGTTGGCTGAAAATGTTGTGAAGCAGACTGAGAAGCGTAATGCGGAGCAAGCGCCGACGCACATTGTGGAAATGAAGAAATAATTTGAAATATGTTTTTGGGATGAAAAGAGGCTGTTCGAAACAGCCTCTTTTCTGTTTTTATACTCTTTATTGCAGTTTGAAAGTTACAGGAACAGTATATCTGCAACGTACTGTTTTGTCTTTTACAGTTGCCGGCTTCCATTTCGGCATGGATTTTACAACTCGTGCTGCTTCAGCATCTAGTTCGGGGCTAATGCTGCGTACAATGCTTACATGATCTACCGAACCATCTTTTTCAATAACCATCTGTACGATTACTTTACCTTGCGTTCCCTCCTTTTGAGCTGTTGTGGGATATTTTATGTTTCGTGCCAAATGTTGTAAGCAAGCTGCCATACCTCCGGGGAATTCAGGCATATTGTCTGCTATCTGGTATACGGGATCTTCTCCGACAAGAAGTAATCTTACTAGTTCCGGATTTTCCATATCTTTGATGGGACAGAGTTCTTTTACCGTGAATTTTCCTTCCTGATAACCTTTATGGTTAATGGCAATGGTTTCGCCTACTCCTACTGTTAACTGAGCTTCTCCATGAGCGTTTGTCGTGGCTTTGGCATTTGTTGAAGAAGAAATAAGTTCTGCTCCTGCCAGTTGTTGGTTATCATTATTAGATATTTGTAACTTGACCCGTATTTGTTTGCCGGCTTTGATGTAAGCGGCAATATCATCATCAGTATCAAAGATGGCAGTAACATTTGGTTTGTTTGCTGAAAGTAGAAGTGATTGATGTTTGGAACTTTTAGGAGAGGAAACGTCTAGGGAAACATACTTGGGAGTCGTCATATCCACTTCTATGGTAGCTTTTCCTTCTGCATTGGTTTTGAAAGTTTTCACTTCATCACTCGGTTTGATTTGCAGAGTAACATTAGGTTGAGGCTTACCTTCACTATTGGTTACGGTAATAGTGAAAGTCACTAGACCTTGTACTGTGTTGACAAAAGATGCCACTTCTTCCCTTTCGGGGCGTGGGGTGCTTTCTTCCGTGGAATAGATTAACCTTTCGGCTGTCCGTGCCACGGTTTCAATGTTGCTGACCAAGAGTAGAGCAGCAGTCAGCGGTGCAAACAAGGCATATTTGATATGCCCTGTGGTGCGGGTTCTTTTTTTGTTCATCATTTTAATTCTGTTTTTTAAGTGTGATAAGTTGAAATTATTATATAAACCGGTTTGTCTGTTCTGGTTGGCTAATCCCAAAAGGTGATATTGATATGCTTTCTTATTTGTGCCGGATTCCATTACTTTATGATCGGCAAGGTATTCTAGATTGAGTCTGATCTCTGTTTTCATTAGCCATGCAAAAGGATTCATCCAGCAAATGATATTTACTATTTCACTGATAATGACATCTATGGAATGCCATTGGCGGACGTGGGTCTGTTCGTGCGTCAGGATTTCTTGTTTTTCATCTTCTTTCAGTTCGGGCAGATAGACGAAAATCCATTGCCAGAAAGAGAATGGATTGGCAGGTTCTGATAGACTGCGTATGGATATTTGGTCTACATTTATACTCTTGCTTTTTAAGACAAGGTGGAAAATACTACTTAGTTGGATCATAAATCGTGCGGATAATAAAAGGATTCCAATCCAATAGATGAACTTTATTATATCAAGCAGGCCGGGTGTGGGAATAGCAACAGGAGTTGTGACTACTGTGGCAGTGGAAGTATTTGTTTCTGTTAGCATCATCAGTGTGTAGTAATCTGCCAGTTCATTGATGGCAGGTTGTTCTTTCACCCATGCTTGCATATCCATTAGCGGATAAAGAAAAGAGAGTGCAAGAAAACTCAGCAGTGCGATACGACGCCATTGGAAGAAAGTGTCGCGACAGCAGAACAGCTTATAGAAAGCATAGAATAAGGCGATGCCTATATTTACTTTCAGCATGTAAATGAGTTCGGGAGCTGTAGTTATCATAATATTTATGAATTTAGCAAGGTTATTTATCTTCTTCTTTTTCTATCAGGTCAATAATGTCTTTCAAGTCGGTTGCGGAGATTTTTTGCTCTTTAGCGAAGAAAGATACCATTTCCTTATACGAGTCGGCAAAATAGTTTCGGACCACACCACTTACAAATGTGCGTTTGTATTCACTTTGTTTCACTACAGGGGTGTATTGATAGGTGTTACCGAAGCGCTTGGCTGTAACATAACCTTTTCTTTTCAGGTTGGTCACTATAGACGCTACCGTAGTGTAAGGTGGTTTAGGTTCGGGAAATTTAGCAACTATGTCTTTCACGAAACATTCTCCCATGCTCCAAATATGAAGCATCACTTCTTCTTCTTGTATCGTTAGCTTTTCCATAAGAAAATGAATTGATTACGATGTTTTCGCAAATCTACGAAATTTTCGTAATAAACAAAAGGAACGGAAGTTAATTAGTGTGAATATAGATTGTGGACAAATAAAAGAACAAAGTGAAGAATCCAGCTGTGATAGATTGAAGCGGACTCTTCACTTTGGCATGAAAATGACAGATGAAGTAAAGTTTATTTTTTGTGTAGGATATAATGGTCTGCTAACTCTCCTGTTATTGCCTGTTTGTCTTGATTGAGAGCGGTCAGGGTATTCTCACCGACTTTATAATATTGCTTATCCTCTCCATTAATTAAAGTCATAATATTACCTTCAACGGAGTAAGTTCCATATTCTTTGAAAGTAGCATCCTGCCGGTCAATGTATTCTGATATCAACTCAAAAGTCTTGTCTTTTTTAATAGTCAGGGTCATGTTGATACCCGGACAGTCGGCAGCTGGAAAGGTTCCGGTGTAAGTACCGTCATAATCCAATGAATTTTCTGCATTGTGCATATCCGTTGTTTCGGTGGAGGTTGCAGAATCGTTAGTGTTTTTGGGGTTACTGTTACATGAAGTAATCAGTAGGCATACGCATGCCAGAATAAAAAGTTTTTTCATCCTAAATAATTCATTTGGTTTTTAATTTATAAACAAATTCAGACGATATTTGTTTTGCGTCTTTTCTTAATCTCTTTTAATCTTTCGTATACATGTCTGCGGCTTAAGGTGATCTGACGACGGTATACGATGCAGGTGGTAAGGAAATAAACGCCTGTTTGTATCCACAATATCCGGTACTCTGTCAGTACATCGGTCAGTGTGGCACCCATATTGTTAATGCGTACAAAACCGTTGATGCCGAAAGTGGAAGGGAACAGCCATGAAATCACCTCCCAGAATTTAGGAATGGCAGTACCTGGCCACGAGATACCTGAGATAAATAGTAACGGCACTGAGGTAAATACGTAGATCATCATACAGGCTTCCCGATGGTGAATAAAGATAGAACAAGTCATCGCGAAAAAAATGCATGCCAGTATGTAAGGAAACATGAATGCCGCTAGGGTTCCAGCTTGAGCTATTTGTACCAGGCTGAACATTTTGGGAACAAGGCAGAGCATATAGGTAGCCATGACAGCATATATCATAAGGTAAGTCAGTGATTTGCCTAAAACAATGCGCAGCGTGCCATGATAATGGCGGCTCATGGGGATAAGGTCTCGAAAACGGTTGTTCTCACGAGCAGTTCCGGCAGATAGACCTACTCCTAGCAGTAAAGTTTGTTGGATAATCAATATCAGTACGGCGGGTATCAGGAAGCTGGCAAAACCGTTCTGCGGATTGAAAATGGAAATATCCTCATACGCTATGGGAGACGTGCTCACTTCATCTTGTCGGATGGTTGTGTTGTCGGAGCGTTCTATCTTTATCTGTTTGTTCATCATCAGCGAGGCATTGGTGTTGGCTGTCAGCATGGCTTTGTAGTATAGCATACCGCTCATGTCACAGTAGATGGTAACATGGGTTTGAACTCCTTTAGTAATGTCGCGGCTGAAGCTTTCAGGAATATAGATGATGCCATACACTTTGCCGTTTTTCAATAAAGTTTTTGCTTCTTCCATATCACTGCAATGAGATACTATTTCCAAGTCGGCACCTGCATCTACCAGACGCAGGTATTCACGGCTGAGGCTGGAACGGTTATTATCTACTACAGCAGCAGGAACTTCACGCACTGTTTCATTGGTATATATAAAGGTATAGAGAAGCGGATAGCCTAGTGGTACCAGAATGAAGAAGATAAGTACACCCTGATCCTTCACAACTGCTTTCAGCTCTTGCCACCAGATGTAGAAAAGGTCTTTAGTTCCTTGTGAGATGATATCTTTGAGTTTATATGCTCTCATAACTGCTTGCCGTTTTAGGGAATATATACATAATGTAATAGTACTGTGCGCAGTCTTTTCAGTATAAAGAAAGGCAACAGCATGAATAACATCAACGCGACTATTGAATGCCATGCGTAAATCAGCGGATATCCGTTAAGCGCCAAATCTACATAAATCAGGAAGTAGTGGCGTAACGGGAATAGATTGGCCAGTGCCTGTAACACAGGATTCATTGCCATAACTGGAAAACTCATACCCGATATGGAGAAAGAAATCACTCCCCATAGGGAGGCAGTGCTCAGTGCCAAGCGGACTGTTGTAAACAATCCGAACAGAAATACTCCGAAAGCCTGTGAAGCCAGTACTAATAACAGACCGGCAAACAGCATGGGCAGTATACCGCTATTACAGGGATAGTGCAGGAAACCGTATAGATAAACATTATAGAAGGTGCCCATGACAAAGAAAACTAAAGTCTGAGGCAGCAATTTGCCGGTCAGAGCTACGGTGATGGAATTGCCTGCCATGCCCATCCATTCTTTTTGGGTGTTGGTTTTCATTTCACTTCCAATGGTATAGACGGTGGTCATAAAGATAAGCAGCATCAGAATACCTGGTATGATAGTGTTACTCAAATATACTGAATAGTTGAGCCATGGGTTGTTTAATACATGGGAGTCGATGACTATGGGCTGCAGGAACGCCATGGCTTGGTCTTCTGTAGCTCCTTTGGCATATAAGGTGGCACGGCCGATGGCTCCACCCGCCAGCTCGGACATGGTGCGCTGGTCTTTATAGAGTAATGAACCAGCTACCAGATAGGAATAGTTGGTATAAAAAGAAACCTTGGGTTGGCGGCTTGCTAATGCCTTGTCGGTAGTTCCTTTTGGAATATAGTAGAAAGCATAGATTTTCCCTTGCTGCATGGCTTTGCGGGCATCTGCGAAACTGGGGTAATGCGCTATGATTTTAGTCTGCTGAAAAGCGTCCAGATTACGGATGATGCTGCGTGTGGTAGCTGTGTTGTCCAAATCGACCACACCTGCCGGCATATCCGTAGGGAGTCCGTTCCACATTAATGTAGTAAAGAAGAGGTAACAGAACAAGGGAGCTATGATCATGCAGAACAGATATAGCGGTCTTGTGGCGATGCGGAACACTTCACGCCGGGCTATGCGGAATATACGGTTATGGACAGTATTGTTCATTGTTTGTTATTTCTCGATGATGGCACTCATTCCCGGACGCAATCCGTCTGTTCTCTCTACAGGAACAGCTTTTACCTCGAAGGTCTTCAGGTCGAATTGCCCCGTAGTCTTGGTTGCTTTCCAGGCGGCATATGTACCCAGATCTTTCATATAAGTAATCTTGAATTTTATTTCTTTGTCAAAGGCAGGAATAAATGCGTTAATCTCATTTCCTACGGTAAAGTCTTTTAGGAAATCTTCGCGTACATTGAATGTTACCCACATGTCATTCAAGCGGGCCACGTTCATAATGGGGGCACCGGTACCTACCAGTTCGCCTGCTTTGGGAAAGATTTCGGTTACTTCTCCATCAGCTGACGCGGTCAGTATCGTTTCGTCTATGTAGGAAGAAACTTCGGCTACAGCACCTTTGGCACGTTCTACTTGGGCTGCGGCTGCGGCTTTGTCTTCACGTTGTGCACCGTTCTTTGCCATTTCGTATTGGGAGCGTGCAGCTTTTTCTGTAGCACTCATGGCATCAAATTGTGCTTTGGCTTCATCACGTTTTTGCGCGGACATTACGCCTTCTTCAAAGAGTCGGTTGACACGGTTGTATGACTTTTCAGCAATTTCTACTCCGGCTTTAGCTTTCTGCCATATTTCGTAGGCAGCTTGCAGTTGCTCTTGGCGGGTACCTCGTTGTGCTTTTTCATTCAAGGCTTGTGCTGCTTGTTCGGCAGCTTGTGCTTGAGAAAGTTTGGCTTTTACATCGGGGGCTTCAAGGATAGCCAGTGTGTCACCGGCTTTTACTTTGTCTCCTTCTTTCACACGAAATTCCAGAATGCGTCCCGGTACTTTGCTGGAAACCCGATATTCGTCAGCTTCTGCTTGTCCCTGAATGATTTCCGGGCCTTTTCCCAATGTGAAGAAACCTATCAGCGATACAATAACGATGACTGCTGTCAGTGAAATAAATGCCAGCAAAATATTGCTGTGTTGTGATCTTTCTGCCATATCTTTTCGTTTTTAATCTTTAATTTTTATTTAAGCACTCCCATTGACTTGCGCAAATAGACTTCAGTCAGTTTTACATCAATCTGAGCGTCTATTTTGTCTGATTGGGCAGATAACCAAGCGGTTTGCGCTTCCAATACATTACTGGTGGGAATGACTCCTTCCATGAATCCCAGTTTGGCATAGCGCAGATTCTCGTCTGCTTTTTCCAGATTTTTTTCGGCCATGCTCAGGCGTTTGGCTGCTTCATTTACTTTATAGCTGGCTTGGCTTACCTGCAATTCTACCTTTTCTTTTGCATCTGCCAGTTGATAGCGGGCAATGTTTGCTTCCGCTTTGGCAGCTTTTACCTTATACATTCCTTCGCCCCAGTTCCATATTGGAATTTGTACCATAGCGCCAACAGCCCACATGCCACGGAATTTGCGTTCAAAGCCGTTTACCAATGAGGGATTGGTTACCATGTAGTTGGCGGTCAGAGCCACTGTAGGAAGAAATCCCGCGCGGTGATATTGACTTTTTGGTCATAAATTTTATTAGCTAGATCCAAACTTCGTAATTCTTCGCGATTTGCCAAAGCGGTGGCTACATTATCACCTACATGATATTCAGGGAGAGTTAAGCTTTCTACGTCTTCATCTGCTAAACGTATTTCATCATTTAAAGGCAGACCGCATAATTGGCATAGTACCATTTTAGATAGGCTTAATCCGTTGTCTACTTGTGTGAGCTTCATTTCGGCTTCATTCACTTTTACTTTTACACTTAGTCCGTCGGCTTTGGTGGCGACACCTTCGGTTATCATTTTATCTACATCACTGTCCAGTTGGCTGACCAGTTGCAGATAGCTTTGGGCTAGTTTTTTCTTGTTTATCAGTGAGATGACTTGCCAGTAAGCTTGGTCTGTATTCAAAATGATATCCTGCATACCGGTGGCGTGCTGTGATTCGGCCAGCTGTTCTGCGTATTGGGTGATTTTATTGTAGGCAACAATTTTTCCTCCCATGAAGATGGGTTGGGTAAGGGTTACAGCTCCTGCATACATATTGCGTGTGTCGGTGCGCAGCGCATCTACCAAACCTTGTCCGACCTTGTTCAGTGCATTTCCAATACCTGGGATGAGGGGAGCAAGTGGTTGCAGTATTTGTGCGAGTTCGGGATTGGAAGCTGCCAGTTGTTGGAAAGTTTCCTGTATAGAGCCTTGGGCGGTAGTCCCTATCTGACTGATAACTCCCTTTTGTTCGTCACTTAATAAAGAGATTTCTTTCTGAGTGCGCATATACGTTCCTATAGCTGCAATCTTAGGAAGATAATTGGTAAAAGCCGCTTTCTTTTCATAATGTGCAGCTGTAATCTTTTCAGCTGAAATGCGCAACTCTTTATTGTTGGATAATGCTAAAGCACGACAACTATCTAAGGTGAGTGTGCTTTGGGCTGAAATACTATCTAAAACACCGAATAAATAGGATAAAAGCTGCAATCTTTTTCATTATAGTGTTCTTGTTTTGTTGTTTTTAAGTTGTTTATGCAACAAAAATAAGACAAATCTTTAAGAAAGCCATATTCTAGATGTTATTTTAAAATATTTTTATAATTCTGCAATCTGTATGTTCACTGCTTTTGTTTATGTGGAGAAAAAACAGCCGGTTCGTTTTCAACCGGCTGATTTTTTTAATTAAATATATTTGGGGGAGAATGTTCCTTGTTATTTCATGCTGAAAGCTTGTTGTCCTATCATGGTTCCATCAGCGAAGATATAAACATGATAAGTTCCGGCAGGCAAATATTCTTCTACATCCCAATATACGGTTACATTTTGTTCTTCTCCGGTGTATTCTATGTATTTCTTGATGGAATAAACCAAACTACGGTTTTCGTATGGGAATGTGTTTGAAGGGTTTTTGGTTAGTATGTCATTGTCCGGTTTGGCAATACGTATATATAAAGTACGTTCACCTGTTTTGGCAGTAATATTCTTGACAATGGTGAACGAGATAGCTATCTTTTTTACATCTTTTACCTTCTTGGCTGTTTTACCGCGTTTGTTTCTAGGCTCTACACTAATTGCTGTGGCATCCAATTGAGCTGCCAAGGTGACCTTTTCATTCAGATTTTTTTTCTCTTGAGATAAATTATTGATTTGGCGGGTTGCTGCGTATATTTTTGTTTCACTTCTTGATTTTCTTCAGCTAGTGCTTGGTTGAGTTTGTTCAGTGAATCTATTTGGATAACATAGGTGCGTAGTACGGCACGCACTGTTTTCAGTTCTTTCTTCAAACGCATGATTTCAGCTGCGTTACTGGTCTTTACTTGTCGTAATTCTTCTAGCAGCCGCTGTGTTTTCAGCTTCTCACTCTCCAGCTTTTCGCGCAAGGAATCATTGTTTATCTGTATCTGAAGTTCATCATATTGGGTGGCGAAAGTTGTATATTCGTTTTCCATTTCCAGTTTTTCCACAGCGAAGAGTTCGCTCATTTCTTTATTTTCTTTTGCTTGATGAAAAGCATAAAAAGAAACTCCGCCGATAATCACAACCAGCAGAATAATGACAATAATCAGTTTTTTGCTCTTATCCATAGTGTTACATTGAATTTTGGACAAAAGTACAATAATTTATGTAGACTGCTCGAAAAATATTATGGAAATTTTTCTTTAATTCGGAATATCATTGTAACTTTGCGGTGCTTTTAAGAAGGCGATTTTATTATCAACTTTAAACAAAATATAGAGATTATGTCAAAAGTAACCGTAGTAGGCGCAGGTAACGTAGGTGCTACATGTGCAAATGTTCTTGCTTTTAACGAAGTAGCAGACGAAGTAGTAATGCTGGACGTTAAAGAAGGCGTATCAGAAGGTAAGGCAATGGATATGATGCAGACTGCTCAGTTGTTGGGCTTCGACACAAACATTGTAGGTTGCACTAACGATTATGAAAAAACAGCTAACTCTGACGTTGTGGTTATCACTTCAGGTATTCCCCGTAAGCCGGGTATGACCCGTGAAGAACTGATTGGTGTTAATGCAGGCATCGTTAAGTCAGTTGCTCAGAATATCTTAAAGTATTCTCCTAATGCTATCATCGTAGTTATCTCTAACCCGATGGATACCATGACTTATTTGTCATTGAAAGCTTTGGGCTTGCCTAAGAATAGAATCATCGGTATGGGTGGTGCTTTGGATAGTTCACGTTTCAAATATTTCTTGTCTCAAGCTTTGGGTTGCAACGCTAATGAAGTGGAAGGTATGGTTATCGGTGGTCACGGTGATACTACTATGATTCCTTTGACTCGTTTTGCTACTTACAAAGGTATGCCTGTTTCTAACTTCTTGTCTGAAGAAAAATTGCAGGAAGTTGCTTCTGCTACTATGGTAGGCGGTGCTACTTTGACTAAGTTGCTGGGTACTTCTGCATGGTATGCTCCGGGTGCAGCTGGTGCATTTGTTGTTGAATCTATTATCCACAACCAAGGTAAGATGGTTCCTTGTTCAGTTTATTTGGAAGGTGAATATGGGGAATCAGATATTTGCTGTGGTGTGCCTGTAATCTTGGGTAAGAACGGTATTGAAAAGATCGTTGAATTGCCTTTGAACGAAGAAGAAAAAGCTAAATTTGCTGCAAGTGCTGCTGCTGTTCGCAAGACTAATGCTGCTTTGCATGAAGTAGGTGCTCTTTAATAAGAACAAACTATAATTTTATATGAAAGCCGTTTTTTCTGTGAAATGAGAAAGCGGCTTTTAATTTGTATAGAATCTTTGAAAAAGTAAGTGAACTTCGTGAGCAAAGTAAGTGGGCTTAAATGGCAAAGCAAGTGGACTTACTTGTCTCGCGAAGTTCACTTACTTTTTTGTGTTTCTGAAATGAAAACGGCAGGAAGATTTTCTCCTCCATCAGTCCATCGGGTAAAGAGGTAACCGGGATAAAGGGTAGGAGCGGTTTCATTTATCCATTGGTTGAGAAGCTGGTAGATAGGAATGTTTTCCTTATTCATAAAAGTACCTGTGTATTGGGCATTTTTAGACAACTGATTCCCACTGTTATTTTTCCGATAAAGGTTATTTTGCATTATCATAGTAGTTGTGGATGAAGAAAGAGTTGGCAGCTATACCTGCAAATAATCCTTTGGTCGTAATTAGATCTATGTTATAGACATAACAATTTTCAATGTGCGCTCCATCCAAAGCCTTTCCGCATATTCCACCATTGTAACTTTCTCTGTTCTTTATTATGTTGTTGGCAGAGTAGCAGTTTGTTATCAAACCTTGAGTTTGGATGGAACCTGCTATTCCGCCGGCTGGTTCTGCTTTTATTTTTGAATCTGCGTCATAAACGATTTGGGTGTTGGTAACATAGCAATTGGTGATTTCCCCTGTTGAAGTTCCTGCTATGCCTCCTGTATTGGCTGATTGGTTCGTTTTGGTTGGATTGGCTGTAATTTGGCACTCTTTAACGAAACAATTTAGTATTTTGCCTTTATTGCGTCCGACTAAAATACTTGTACCTTCTGCTGTGCTCTTGCTTTTTGATGTGATAGATACTTTGCTGGATTCGATATGAAGATTTTTAACTATGCCGGTGATATTGACAGCTCCGAATACACCTGTGGTGCCATTGCTGGAATTGATAGGTATATTGTAAAGGGTGTGATTTTGTCCGTCAAAGATTTGGGAAAAGTAATAGTTTGTTTGGGCATATCCTATTTGCTTTAACTCAGTACAATCCACATCTTTAAAATCAATGTCATTCAATAAATAATAAATGGTTATTCCATTCATCGTTTCTCCGAAATCGTCCAATGTTTTTCCTTTGTATTGGGTAAATGTATTGCTATTAATAAGTTGGCTGAACGCAATCCAATCTTCGGCAGTAATAATTCCCGGAGTTTTTTCAGATGTCTTTAAGTGATAAGTATATTCTTTGTTACCAGTAAAAGACTTTGTTTCTAGTTGTGTTGTATATTTCTTTCCATTCGTCACCATATTTATGGCGATGACCATGTTTTTGACAGGAGGGACTATAAACGAATAATTTCCGGAAGGAGAAACTTGGGCAATAGTAGTCGTATATGTTTCATTATCCGCTGGAACTATTTCAGCGGATTTTGGGATAATAGAGGAAACAGCAGGACATGTTATTTCTATTTTCTGAAGATTGGTCTGTAAATCTCTGTCCAAATACAGTGTCAGAAGAGAAAATAAATGTTTGAACTGTAAATGGATGGAATTTCCGGCTGGAAATTCATCCTTGACATACAGTATGTCTTCCAACGAATTGTTTTTATAAAGATTTTCTTGGATATAGTCCAAATCAGGATAGACAGGATATAGCGCCGTAATATTTGTTTTTCCTGTTATGTCACTCCAGCTAAATTCATTTTCTGCTTTCCATTGGTTGTCCATATAAGTCAGAATTCTGTTGTCTATTTGAAGACTGCCGGAAGCATTCAGCAGGATTTGATTGCCGGAGTTAAAAGTGGAAACAGGGGAGCTTTCTGTGAAAGCTGCTTTGTATGTATTGCCTGTGAGTACTACCTCGATATCGGCCCCTGTATAAACAAGATTGTCGGTGCAGCTTTGCAAAGCTAGGACCGACAATCCTATTATTAATGAGTTATATTTCAACTGAATAATGTATTAATGAAAATTGCTTTATGGTTCAGGTATTGTGAATTCCCTGTCAGCAAAGAGTTCCATTAAGCCGGATATCTGTTTGAGTCGTAAAAGTTCGTCGGCATCCATACCAATATTCTTTTTTATCCATTCGTCACTCATTCCGGCTTTGGTCAGTTCTGCCACGATATCTACCATCAATTCAATGCTGTGAGTGCCGCGGGCGCGGTTGTGGCGGATAGTGCTTGCCATTCTGTTTGAAAGGTCTTTTTCTATAACGACCACGGGAAGTAAACCTTTTTCTCGTTCGAACACACGTTTTGAAGTTTTAAGCACACAATAACGATGATACCCGTCTACCAGTTCATATATATCTTCATCGGGAATATAATAACATACACAAGGCATAGTATAGCCATCTTCCCAAATGCTTAATTCCAGCAACTTCATTTCAGGAGCAGCTACGTGGTTTGGATTATAACTGTTGGCACGTACCTTTTCCACCGGTACTCTGTGCACGTGATACACAGGACTTTCGAATTCTTCTTTCATCTGATAATGTTTTTATATTTCTGCATCACTCTGTCTCTTCTTAACTTTTCTTTTTTAGTTAGGGCAAATCCCATATATTTACATACATGGTCATTTTTCAGAATGCAAATACACATACGTTTATAAGTGGGGATTTCTTTGAACTCTGCGATGTCTATATCGTCTAGATAATCCATTTGAACAGGAAGTTTGTCTGTCTTGTAGTTTGTTTTCTTTTGTACGTAGAATTTTATGCCCAAATCAGTTAGCTTGCGTATAGTTGATAAATCTAGGCATCCTCCCTTGTATTTCCAGAATTCCCGGCTTACTCTTAGTTTTTCCAAATAAGACTGTTTGGTTTCTTCGGGTAACGTATCTAACAGGAAGTACATATACTCTTTCCATGTGTAGCCTTCTGGTAATTTGATGTTTTGCCATCCCATGGCACGGGTTCCACCATAGATTCCGGTAAAGTTTACTCCGTTTACTCGGCCTAACATTCTCCCCCAAGTATTGGGATCGATGGCTTTGTACAATTTCAAGGTTTCCTGTGCTGTGCTGAGGAACGGACTGGCTACACGTTGTCTGTCCAAAGGTACTCCGGCTTTATAATAAAGCTCGTACATTTGGTTGAATGGCCATTTGAAACGGGCGTATGCTGTCCATATATCTTCGGTAGTCCAGTCATAGATAGGGTAGGCATTGTATAAATCGTATCCTAGTCTGCGGGTCCACATCAGGTTGTGATAGCTGTTCAGACGATTGTTACCGTGAATAGTTCTCCATCGGTCTAGGCTCTCTTGAGTTCGGATGCCAACCAGGCAGCAAGTGCGTACTGCATCATGCTTTTTATGGTACCACGAGGCGAATGAAGTTTGGAAGGTGTAGTCCCACATTTCCTCATTGTAGAATGGGAAATCTTCTTTCTTATAACAGTTTTTAGGCATAGGCCTTACCCAGTGGGCGTGCATGCTTTCGTCCCAAGGGCGCCAATAAGTTTGGAACATAGAAGCACAAGTCACTACTTTGAAAGGGACACAGACATGGTAGATTTCCAATATATCCTGATTTTCTCTGAACGTTTGTTCCACATACTCTGTGGTCATTTGATACTGTGCTTCATAGTCCATGTGGTATACTCCGATTTTCCTGTCCAGATTATGCTCTCTGATATATTGGATACATAAATTGAGCAAGACACCACTATCTTTTCCTCCAGAAAAAGAAACATAGATATTATCAAATTCGTTGAATAAGAATTTGAGCCTCTTTTGAACGAGTTGATAAACATTTTCCCCTTTAGTTCTTTTATTATTCATTTTTGTTCGTGTTGTAAATCATTTTAATATAATTAGTCCAGCGGTGTTCGGTTTGAAAACCACAGTTGGAAAAAATTGCTTCGTGTTTGGTTTGAACAATTGCATACAAATTGTTTTTAGGCTTTACTGCTTCCAACAATCCAGCTAACACTTCCTGATCATCGTTATGGACATAGTAGTTGTTAATAACATAACCGCCACTTTTCTGCTCTACAGGGACAAAACCGGTTACGTCACTATCTTCGACAGCAATGTACCATTGAAAAACGTTCGGTCGTTTTAAAGGGATAATTGTTATTTGCCCTCAGGACTTTAGGATTCATAGCCAATGGTCCAATTAAATTAAATAATTGAGGTTCAAGGCCATCTAGTTGTAATATTTCCATAACTTAAATTTTACATACGTTTACTTGAAGCTACAAATGTATAAAAAAGATTGGATATACCATAAAAAAAACGCTGCCATACCTTCACAGGCGGGCAGCGCAAGCTACAATACAAAATACAAATACAACTAAACGAGATATTTTTATGCTAATAGAATGCTTTTAAACAATTCCTTGGGCCATCATGGCATGAGCTACTTTCATAAAGCCTGCAATATTTGCTCCTTTTACATAGTTGATATATCCATCAGGTTCAGTACCATATTTCACACATTGTTCATGAATACCATACATAATTTGATGTAACTTATCATCTACTTCTTGTGCACTCCAACTCATATGCATCGCATTTTGACTCATTTCCAAACCTGAGGTAGCTACACCTCCGGCATTTACGGCTTTACCTGGTGCATACATTAGTTTGTTTTCAATAAACGCATCAATTGCTTCCGGAGTACAACCCATATTAGAAATTTCTCCAATGCAAAGAACGGAATTTTTTATTAAATTACAAGCATCTTCGCCATTTAATTCGTTTTGAGTTGCACACGGAAGTGCAATATCTACTTTAACTTCCCACGGACGACGTCCGGCAACGAATGTTGAGTTTGGATATTTCTCTGCGTATGGAGCTACGATATCATTGCCTGACGCACGTAATTCCAACATATAATCAATTTTATCGCCACTTACACCGTCCGGATCATAAATATAGCCGTCGGGTCCGGAGATCGTGACTACTTTTGCGCCTAATTCAGTTGCTTTAGTCACGGCACCCCAAGCTACATTACCGAAACCGGAAACAGCTACCGTTTTACCTTTAATATCAATTCCTTTTGCTTTCAGCATTTGGTTTACGAAGTAAAGACCACCAAAACCGGTTGCTTCAGGCCGAATTAACGAACCGCCAAATTCCAAGCCTTTACCAGTGAAGGTACCTGTAAATTCACGGGTTAACTTTTTATACATACCGAACATATATCCTACTTCACGGCCACCTACACCGATGTCACCGGCAGGAACATCCATATCAGGACCTACGTGGCGCCACAATTCAAGCATGAATGCTTGGCAGAAACGCATGATCTCAGCATCGCTCTTACCACGTGGTGAGAAATCGGAGCCACCTTTACCACCGCCCATAGGCAATGTGGTCAGTGCATTTTTGAATGTTTGCTCAAATCCTAAGAATTTCAGAATGGAGAGGTTTACAGAAGCATGGAAACGGATACCGCCTTTGTACGGGCCGATCGCATTATTGAATTGAACGCGGTAACCTAAGTTTACCTGTACTTTTCCTTTATCATCTACCCAAGGCACCTTAAATGTAAAGATACGGTCGGGTTCCACCAATCTCTCAATCAAGGACGCTTTCTCAAATTCCGGATGTTGATTGTATATATCCTCAATAGAAAGCAGGACTTCTTTTACAGCCTGCAAGTACTCTGATTCACCAGGGTGTTTTGCCTCCAGGGAGGTCATGATTTGATTAATATCCATAATTATTATGCATTTAAGGTTTTGACAAAATGAAAATCATTTCTGATGCAAAGGTATGTTTTTTGGTGAATTGGCAAAATATTTTGGGCTAAATTTTAGTTTGGTGGTGATAAAAAGTTAATCGTTGTGGTAAGACCACTCTACCCAAAAGTTCTTTTTTATTGCGAATAAGTTGCATAAAACAATATTATTGACGTATTTTGCTATTACATTATCCATGTAAATCGAATAACCATGCTCAGCAAGTTAAAATTAAATCAGTTGTATTTCAAGGATACCTCGTTTGTAAACCTCATGACCAAACGGATTTTTAATGTTCTTTTGGTAGCAAATCCGTATGATGCTTTTATGTTGGAGGATGACGGGCGTATAGATGAGAAGATATTTAATGAATATATGAACCTCAGTCTTCGCTATCCGCCGCGTTTTACACAAGTTTCTACTGAGGAGGCTGCCTGGAAGCAATTGGAGAATACTACATTTGATTTGGTGATTTGTATGCCCGGATCTGATAACAGTGATACATTTGAGATTGCACGCAGCATAAAAGAACAATACCCTCATATTCCGCTGGTGGTACTGACCCCGTTCTCGCATGGTATTACGGCACGTATGGAGCATGAGGATCTGAGCATTTTTGAATATGTGTTCTGCTGGTTGGGGAATACGGACCTGTTAGTATCTATCATCAAGCTGATAGAAGATAAGATGAATTTGGAACATGATATTAAAGAGGTGGGAGTGCAGATGATTTTATTGGTGGAAGATTCCATCCGGTTCTATTCTTCCGTGTTGCCTAACTTATATAAATTTGTGTTGAAGCAAAGTCAGGAATTTGCCACAGAGGCTTTGAATGCTCACCAGCGTACATTGCGTATGCGGGGACGTCCCAAAATTGTATTGGCACGTACTTACGAGGAGGCGATGGATTTATATAATAAATATCAAAATAATGTATTAGGTGTGATTACGGATGCACGTTACCCACGTGGTGGTGTGGTGGATCCAATGGCAGGTATTAAATTGCTGGCGGAGATACGTTCCAGGGATCCGTTTGTTCCTCTTATTTTACAGTCGGCCGAGGTAGACAACAAGGTGTATGCTTCCCGGTATGGTGCTAGCTTTGTGGATAAGAATTCCAAGAAGATGAATATAGACTTGCGTGAAATTGTGTCTGATGATTTTGGTTTCGGGGATTTCATTTTCCGTAATCCCGATACATTGGAAGAAGTGGCCCGTGTTCATAATTTGAAGGAATTACAGAATGTTATTTTTGCTATTCCTAAAGAATCTCTTCTTTACCATATCAGTCGTAATCACGTATCCCGCTGGCTGTATTCTCGTGCCATGTTTCCACCTGCCGAGTTTTTAAAGCAGATAACTTGGGATTCTTTGCAGGATATTGATGCTCATCGCCGTATAATCTTTGAGGCTATTGTGAAGTACCGTAAGATGAAGAATCAAGGTGTGGTGGCTGTGTTCCAACGTGATCGTTTTGACCGTTATTCTAATTTTGCCCGTATCGGTGAGGGGTCATTGGGGGGGAAAGGACGTGGTTTGGCTTTTATAGACAATATGGTAAAGCGTCACGTGGAATTTGATGAGTTTGAAAATGCGACGGTAGTCATTCCTAAAACGGTGGTGCTTTGTACAGATATCTTTGATGAATTCATGGATACCAACAGCCTATATCAAGTAGCATTGAGTGATGCGGATGATGACACGATATTGAAGGCTTTTCTTCGTGCCAAGTTGCCCGACCGTCTGGTGGAAGATTTCTTTGCTTTCTTTGATGTGGTGAAATCGCCTATAGCCATCCGTTCCTCTAGCTTGCTTGAAGATTCTCATTATCAGCCTTTTGCTGGAATATATTCTACTTATATGATTCCTTATTTAGATGATAAATATGAGATGCTCCGTATGTTGAGCGATGCCATAAAAGGGGTGTATGCTTCTGTTTTCTTCAGAGACAGCAAGGCGTATATGCAGGCAACCAGCAATGTGATAGACCAGGAGAAGATGGCTGTTATTTTGCAACAGGTGGTCGGTACACAGTATGGTGACCGTTTTTATCCTTCTATTTCGGGGGTGGCACGTTCGCTCAACTACTACCCCATAGGAGATGAAAAAGCCGAAGAGGGAACTGTGAGTCTTGCTTTGGGGCTGGGTAAATATATTGTAGACGGAGGGCTGACTCTGAGGGTGTGTCCTTATCATCCTAACCAAGTGTTGCAGACTAGTGAGATGGAAATTGCTCTTCGTGAGACGCAGACTCAGTTTTATGCGCTTGATTTGAAGAATACGGGGCATAACTTTTCTTTGGATGACGGTTTTAATTTGTTGAAGCTTCCGGTGAAAGAAGCTGATAATGATGGAGCCTTAACTTTCATTGCTTCCACGTATGATCCGTATGATATGATTATCCGTGACGGAATTTATCCGGGAGGCCGGAAGGTGATAACATTTGCCAATGTGTTGCAACATGATGTATTTCCTTTGCCTCGTATTTTGTCAATTGGTACAGGAATACGGGCAAAGTGAGATGAGGCGTCCTGTTGAGATAGAGTTTGCTGTGACATTGAACCAGCAAAAGAAGAATGGTACTTTCTATTTATTGCAGATTCGTCCGATGGTCGATGTGAAAGCCAATCTTGAGGAGGATTTGAACCTTATTAAGGATAAGGATGTTCTTTTAAAGAGTAATAATTCACTGGGGCATGGCATTATGGAGGACATTCAGGATGTGATTTATGTGAAAACAGATGGTTATACTGCTTCCAATAATCCGACCATTGCTTATGAAATAGAAAAGATGAACCGTAAATTCTTGGATGAAGGGAAACATTATATATTGGTAGGTCCGGGACGCTGGGGAAGCAGCGATTCGTGGCTGGGCATTCCTGTGAAATGGCCCCATATTTCGGCCGCACGTGTCATTGTGGAGGCGGGGCTGACTAATTATCGTGTGGATCCTAGTCAGGGAACTCACTTCTTTCAGAATCTGACTTCCTTCGGAGTCGGTTATTTCACAATCAATGCCTATATGAAGGATGGTATCTATAACCAAGAGGTACTGGATACCCGGCCGGCTATTGAAGAAACCAGGTTCATTCGTCATGTACGGTTTGATAAACCATTGATAGTGAAGATGGATGGAAAGAAGAAGCTGGGGGTAGTGATGTTGCCGGAATAATGTTCTAAATTACGTAAAATGTGTCCTAATTTTCGATAAAAATAGTTATACGCTTAACTTTTTATTATATTTGCACGATTTTTCGAGTATAAATTAAATTAACTAAACAATGAAAAAGAATTTGTTTTATTACCTGTTTGCAATGATCTGCTCAGTGGCATTGTTCGCATCTTGTAGCGATGATGACGATGAGGTAACAGGATTGACTATTGATCAGGTGGTGGGTACTTTCACTGGCCAATTGGAAGTGTTGAATCAATCAATTCCTGGCACTTCTATCTTTGTAACTAAGGTAGATGCCAATACAGTGAAAGTGGAATTGAAAGATTTTAAATTCAGTGGATTGACAATTGGTGACATTAGTGCAGAGTGCAAAGTTGCTTTGGATAGAGAAGGGGATGATTTTGACCTGAATGGACAGGCTACTTTGACTGTGGCAGCTTTGGGGAACATTGAATTGCCTATTTCTATTACAGGTGAGGTGGATGCCAAAGAACTGGATATTGATATCAATATCACCAATGTACCGGCACTTAACACGTTGAAAGTGGAATTTGAAGGAACTAAATAATCGGGTTAAGGAGAAATAAAAAAAGGTAGGAGCTTGCAAGGAAAGGTTTCTGCCTTTTGTTTGTTGATGACAAATACTATTTAAAGAATAATTAGACAATGAAAAAAAAATTTATTTTATTACCTGTTTACAGTGATTTGTTCGGTGACATTGTTTGCATCGTGTAGTGATGATGATGAAAAAAGTGGTAAATCCTGTGCCTCAGACAACTTTTACTGGTGAAAACGGTTTGCAACTTACATATAATGGTGCGCCGATGCTGGGTAAGAAAGTTACTTTTACTCCCGATGCAACCAATGCTCAGAAGGCAACTCTACGTTTGGAAGGGGAATTTGACTTAAATGGCATCTTGGGGAAAGCAAAGAGTGCTGCAGCTCGTGAAGAGGTATCGATGCCTACTGCTCCCGGTGTGTTACCAGGAAGTCCGGTGGTTACCTTGCCGGTTGATTTGACTATCAATGGTGATCAATGTTCTTTTGCCGGTACATCAGAAACAGATTATTGTACTTTCTCTTATAAAGGTGAGGTTTCAGCCGGAGCTATGGAGCTGGCTTTGAGTGAAGTGAAATTGAAGAATGCGAAACTGGCTGGAATGACTTGGAAGTTGAAACCGTATAACCAGGAAGTAGAAGAGTCGGATCCTGTTCGTCTGGTATGGGAGTCAGAAAAAGGAATTCCTCTTTTCGGTTCTTTTGAAATACCGGTTGAGTCGGTTTTGAAAATCGCATTACGCATGCCGCTGATTGCTGTTGGAGCAGAAAATAAAGTTTCCGCTACTGATATGTTGGGAACAGTTTTGCAGGATGTCACTTTCATGGAAGACGGTAACATCGTGGCTACTTATAAAGATGCTGCTAATGGTGGTACAGAATGGACGAAGTCTCCTGTAAACTTGGCTCAATACGTAGTAGAGAATGACAATCAGATAAAGGTGTTTCTGAATCCTGCTGCTATCATCGCTGCTGTCAATAATGCAGGGAGAGCTGTTGATATTCAGACAGTTATCCAGCAGGCCATTCAAATGTTGTATCCTATGTTAGTGAATGGTGTACCTGTAGCTTTTGAACAAACAGAGGATGCTTTAAGTGTATATCTGAATACAGAATTACTGTTGCCTTTGTTGAAAACACTAGTTGTTCCTTTGCTGTCAGACGAAGAAGTGGTTGCTATGCTGGTGGAATTGATGAAAAAAGACCCTGATTTCGGTGATATGGCTGGTTTAGCTGAGCCAATGTTGAAAGCTTTTCCTGAGATCATAGAATCTACTACTAAAGTGGAGATTGGTTTGAACTTTGTTAAGTAAAGAAGAAAAGCTGAAATTATTTGTATAGTAGTAAGGCGAAGAGAGCTACCTCTCTTCGCCTTTTTTCATAGTTATTTTTATTTTTGTATTTCACCTTCGATTACCTGAGCAAAGTTTTTTTATTTTCTACTACAACTAGGATCACCTGTAAAAATATGAGAAGTGTAATGGACACACTGTTTTTCTCATATCAGAAAATGGATTTTTGTACGTATATCTGTATAGAATTATATAGACGTATGTGAAATCTTATATGTCTCAAATAAAATTCTACATCAAAGATAAGGACGTTTTTTTAAAAAGATCAAGAGCTTTTAAAAAGATCAAGAGTCTTTTTAAAAAAAAAAAAGTCTTGATCTTTTTTACTACTACTGGGACTTTGTAAGCTATCATTCTGTGGAAGTACAAAGTCTTTATGCGTATTATTGCGAGGAAAAATCCTGAAAATATCTACTTTGTATCAAGTCGAAACAACTTATAAAAAAGAATATATAGCTGAAAACAAGTAGATTACGAGAATATCTGTTTCGGAACGTAATGAGGGCATGAGAGTATAAGTGAGAGCATATATTATTACTACTTATGTATAAGTCATTTATAATTAACATATTATACATGTAGTGAGAGCATGAGGGTATAAACGTCCCCAACTTTCTAGAGAAAAAAACTGATATGTCAAGAACACTTCTAAAAGTTGCCGGAGAACAAAATGATCCTTTAAGAGTAAAAGTCTTCCCTCATGATTTTGTAAATAAACCACTACTCCTCCTTATCCTACTTCAGAAATGTGTTGTTTATCGGGAAATTGAAGTAAGATAAGGGGGAGTAGAATAACAAATCTTCAGTGGTGGAAAACTTTTGGATTAGAACGCATACCCGAATCCTACATTCAGGTAGATGGCATACATATCAAAAGTAACGGTCTTGAAATCTTTGTTGAATATATCGTTCAGGCCCCAATTCAGGTCGGCGTGTACCTTCAGGTGCTTGAACGCTTTCCAATCCACACCTGCCTGAACTCCCCATTGGAACTTGCGTAGATCGCCGGAGAAGTCGTAAGTAGCAATGGCTCCGTTGGTGAAATTTATCTTGTCTCCGGTGGGATTGGTTTCACGTAAATAGCCTTCATATACATGACCACTGAAATCTCCGTCCATCAGATAAGAAAAGTACGGACCGAGTTTCAGCGTGGTGCGTGGATTCAGTTTGTAGGCTGCTAGTACGGGGATGGTGATGTAAGAGTTCTGTACTTTGGTGCGTACTCCTCCGGTCCAGTTTCCTTTTAGGCGGTTTCCGTCATAGCCTATGATTTCCATATTGTAATTCTTCACAGTTGCTTTGGTACGCATGCCTTTATTTTCCAAACGCAGTCCAGTGATGATCCCCCATTTTTTTTTCGAGTCCAGCCACTTGGTCATGTTTCCCTCGATAGTGATAGACAGGGTTGGATTATATCCGTCTATGCTGCGTATTTCTTCGGGGAAAGGCAATGGGGCGGTACCTCCTAGGTTGACTCCCGCTTTGATTTCGTACTCCCAACCATGCAATGCTGCATTGATGATTGTTTTGTTTCTGTTTGTCTGCGCATACAGTCCGAGGCTTACCAAAGCCAGTATCAGGGTTAATGTATATTTTTTCATATCTGTTTTTATCTAAGTGGTTGTTTGCATACCAGTTCCAGGTCATCAATAAGCAGGGTGCTACCCGGTGCGCCTTGGAATACATCACCGTCCTTGCTTGCCGACAGGACAATGCTGACGTTGTATCCTCCGTTTGCCAATTTTTGAGGATCTATTGTTTTTCCATAATGCTCATAGTCGAATTCCAGTTCAAAGCGGGTCCATTCGCTTGTTTCATGCGTGTCGGTTATGACAGCAGCGGCTACCATGTTTTCATGCTCGTAATTGTTCTTTGTGATATGACCGTCCAGCATCTGCACATCTTTGGTCTTTTCGTAAAACAGGGCATAGATATTGAAAACGTCTTTTCGGTTAGTATATTCTCCGTTCTCATAGAATTTTGGTCCTGCCTTGTATTTGTAGTAGCCGACCAATTTAATGGGTTCGTAATAGAAGGTTGTTCCGAATTTGGTTGCAGACAACGCATCGCTCATGGCGGAGCCTATGTCGAAACTGCCAATGAACAGGTTACCTGCTGCAATGGGCATACCTACCAGAGTCCCCAAGCTTCCTGTCTCGCGAGTAATCAGTTGCAAGCAGTTACCTGTGCGGCCGTTTGGACTGATGCTGGTGGGGAAGTCATTCGGAGCGTAACCGCTTCCGGTTAAGGCAAATCCCTGATTGCCACTGGACCATGTCAGTGTGGAGTAGCCAGAGGCTGCTTCGTATAGCACATAATATTCATTTTTATTATAAGGTACAGTTTTTACGTTTTCAAAGTTAAAGACCGTCGGGATACTTTTGGTTTCTGGATAATGGATATTGATAGCGTAGGTGCGGTGCCAATTCTTGTCCTCAGATGTTACAGTATAGCGCACTGGGTTGGTGAAGTTCTGTGTGCTTCCGCTGGCCGGTTCGATAGATGCTCCTTCAGTCAGCTCGAAAGTGGGGGCTAGTCGGGTCAAGTCGGTGCCGTTGTTTACTTCTATGTAAATAGGGTAAGCATTCAGGCTTTTGTCGTAAGGACGGTTATAGTCAATGTCTGTACCTGTTAGCATCTCGGCAGGGAGGATGCAGCTCAAGATGTCCGCTTCCGCATTGGGGGCTTCGTCCTTGATACAGGAGGTGCAAAGGAGCAGTCCTGTTACTGTGCAGGTGAATAAGTTTTTCAGCTTCATGAATTTGTAATTTAATAGTTGTTCTTATACATAACAGATTGCAAAGGTACTGATTTTCCGTGAAAGTGTTTGCATTCAAAATAGAAAGGTGCGGAAAATTGTCTTTCCCGCACCTTGAACTGCAAATATACTTAATAATAAAGGATGGTTTTTATTAAACAATACCTTGAGCCATCATAGCTTTGGCTACTTTCATGAATCCTGCTACATTAGCACCTTTCACATAGTTTACATAACCGTCTGCTTCAGTACCATATTGTACACAAGCTTCATGAATATTTTTCATGATACTTTTCAATTTTTCATCTACTTCTTCTTGACTCCAGCTTAGTTTGATAGAATTTTGAGTCATTTCCAATCCAGATACAGATACGCCGCCTGCATTGGCTGCTTTGCCCGGGGCATACAGGATTTTGGCTTCTTGGAATACGCGGATAGCTTCAGGGGTAGAAGGCATGTTTGCACCTTCGCTGACAGCTATGACACCATTGGCAACCAATTGTTTGGCTTCATCACCGTTCAATTCGTTCTGAGTGGCAGAGGGTAATGCGATATCTGCCTTTTCACTCCAAGGACGAGCGCCTGCTACATATTTGCAACCATATTTTTCAGCATATTCACGAATACGTCCACGGTATAAATTTTTCAGTTCCATGATGAAATCCAATTTTTCACGGTCTATTCCATCCGGATCATAGATGTAACCATCTGAGTCGGACATGGTAACTACTTTACCGCCCAACTCTATTACTTTTTCTACCGTGTATTGAGCTACGTTACCTGAACCTGAAACCAAACAAGTTTTTCCCTTCAGGTCTGTGCCTTTGGTTTTCAGCATTTCCATCAAGAAATAGATATTACCATATCCGGTTGCTTCAGGGCGAATCAGAGAACCACCGAATTCGCGACCCTTGCCGGTCAGTACACCGGAGAATTCATGAGAGAGTTTCTTGTACATGCCGAACATGAAACCTACTTCACGGCCACCTACACCGATATCACCTGCAGGTACGTCAGTCTCAGGACCGATATGACGCCATAATTCTAACATGAACGCCTGACAGAAACGCATTACTTCAGCGTTTGATTTGCCACGCGGAGAGAAGTCGGAACCTCCTTTGCCACCACCCATCGGAAGAGTAGTTAGTGAATTTTTGAATGTCTGCTCGAAGGCAAGGAATTTCAAAAATTCCCAAGTTTACAGAAGAGTGAAAACGGATACCACCTTTGTAGGGACCAATGGCATTATTATGTTGTACGCGGTAACCCATGTTTGTCTGGATGTTACCTTTGTCATCCATCCATGTTACACGGAATTGATACACACGATCAGGAATACACAAACGTTCAATCAGGTTTACCTTATCGAATTCGGGATGTTTGTTGTATTCTTCTTCGATTGTACTTAGTACTTCCTCTACCGCTTGATGATATTCAGGCTCATTGGGGAATCTTCTTTTCAGATCTTCTAATACCTTAGCTGCATTCATAATCTACTTCTTTTTATAATTGTTAATTAATTCTTCTTGTTTCTTTTGATGGCGCAAAATTATAGATAAAAATTGAAATGTGCAACAAATTATAAAGAAAATGCATGTAAAAATATCAATCTGTACAAAATGTAAGCTAAAAAGCGGATAAAAGATTATTTTTCTCTTTCCTTGAGATATTTTAATAGTGGAATAAAGACTAAAGCTCCCGAAATGATAATGGATAGTATTAAAGGACCGTCAATATGTTCGCTTCCTGTTAGAATAATATAGCAAATGGTAATCCATAATAGGGCTAGGATTACGATTTGTGGGAGGGAAAGCGGTTTTCTTCTCATAGTATTGTTTTAACGAATTGAATATAATTTCACCACAAATTGCATTGATTTACACAGATAGAATTTGCTGGTACTAATAACTAATAATCTGTGTAAATCTATGCAACCTGTGGTGAATGTTATTTATTTTTCTTTCTTTTTCTTGTCAACGATAGCGTCAATAACCGCAACCGCAGTGATGTTTACGATATCGCGTACGGAAGCTTCACAATCAGTGAAATGGATAGGTTTGTTCAATCCCATTTGTATCGGGCCGATTACCTCAGTTTCACTCATAGACTGAATGAGCTGGTAGGTAGCATTGGCGGAACTTAGATTCGGGAATACTAACGTGTTTACTTCTTTACCTTTCAAACGTGTGAAGGGATATTTCTCATCACGTAATTTAGTGTTCAGTGCAAAATTGACCTGCATCTCACCATCTATAGCCAGTTCCGGATATTCTTTCTGCATGTAGTCCACCGCATCATGTACTTTAGCCGGGCTGCCTTCTGTATCTGAGCCGAAGTTGGAGTAAGACAGCATGGCCATTGTCGGAGTGTGATTAAAGAATTCTACCGTTTTCTTTGACAATTTAGCGATGTCAATCAGCGTGTCGGTGTCCGGGTGACGGTTAATCAGAGTATCGGCTACAAAGTAAGTACCTTTCTTTGAATTCAAGATATGCATTGTACCGAAATGTTTATATTCCGGTTGGATGCCGATAACTTCTTTCGCTACCTTGATCGTGTTGGAATATTTGGTATATAGTCCGGTGATGAATGCATCGGCCTCTCCCGTTTCAACCATCATCATACCAAAGTAGTTACGCTCGAACATTTTGTCGTTTGGATTCCTGGAGGTTGGCTCCTTGGCGTGCGCGTTTTTTCCGAGAGGATGCGAGCATAACGTTCACGACGTCAGCTTCACGGTCATGACGAAGGTTGATGATTTCAATTCCTTCCAAGCTCAGATCCAGTTCTTTTGCCAGTTTCTCGATGCGCTCGTCATTACCTAATAGGATAGGATGGCAGATTCCTTCGGCTTTGGCTTCTACTGCAGCTTTTAACATGGTAGGATGGATACCTTCGGCAAATACTACTCGCTGTGGGGCGCGACGGGCTGTTTCGTAAAGTTGACGGGTTAATTTGCTTTCTTGTCCCATCAATTCGCGCAGCCGGGTCTTGTAGGCTTCCCAGTTGGTGATGTTTTTGCGTGCCACTCCTGATTCCATTGCTGCTTTTGCCACAGCCATGGAAACTTCGGTAATTAAACGAGGGTCAACCGGTTTCGGGATGAAATAATCAGGACCGAAAGTAAAATTATTCACATGGTAGGCTTCGTTCACTACGTCGGGAACAGGTTGTTTTGCCAAATCGGCGATAGCATGCACGGCAGCCAGCTTCATTTCTTCATTGATAGCTTTGGCCTGAGTATCCAAAGCTCCGCGGAAAATATAGGGGAAACCAATTACGTTATTGATCTGGTTAGGATAGTCTGAACGTCCGGTAGACATCAGTACATCGGGGCGGGATGCCATGGCGTCTTCGTAAGAGATTTCCGGAGTCGGATTGGCTAATGCGAATACGATAGGATGATCTGCCATGCTGCGGACCATATCCTGAGTCAACACATTACCTTTTGATAGTCCTAAAAATACATCTGCGCCTTTGATGGCTTCTTCCAATGTATGTACATCGCGACGGTCAGTAGCAAAAAATTTCTTACTTTCTGTCAAGTTAGGACGGTCACTGGTAATCACGCCTTTGCTGTCTAGCATCAAAATGTTTTCTTTCCGTGCTCCTAATGCTACGTACAGTTTTGTACAGGAAGTGGCTGAAGCTCCGGCACCATTTACTACGATTCTTACATTTTCAATTTTCTTTCCGGCAACTTCCAATGCATTTAATAAGCCGGCGGATGAAATGATAGCTGTACCGTGTTGGTCATCATGCATTACTGGGATATCCAGTTCTTCTTTCAGCCGGTTTTCTATCTCGAAACATTCGGGAGCCTTGATATCTTCCAGATTGATACCTCCGAAAGTGGGAGCGATGGCCTTTACTGCCTGAATAAATTTTTCAGGGTCTTTCTCATTCACTTCGATGTCAAAAACATCAATACCTGCATAGATTTTGAAAAGCAATCCTTTACCTTCCATGACAGGCTTTCCGCTCAATGCACCTATGTCGCCTAGTCCTAAAACGGCTGTACCATTAGAAATAACGGCTACTAAGTTGCCTTTCGCAGTATAGTCGTATGCAGTTTGTGGGTCTTTCTCTATTTCCAGACAAGGCTCAGCTACTCCGGGAGAGTAAGCCAGTGACAGGTCTGTTTGTGTGCTGTACGGTTTTGTCGGTACAACTTCAATCTTTCCGGGCTTGCCTTGCGAGTGGTATAGCAAAGCAGCTTCTTTGGTAATCTTGACCATAATCTTTTTCTTTTAATTAGATGTCGTTTTAAATTGGTGGCAAAAATACAAATAAAATTATAATTTGAAGTCTAAAGAGTGTAAAATGATGTCGAATTGATGATTTTTAAAGTATTAGTTTTGATCAGTGTGAAAATCAGATTTCATTCTTTCGTGTTTTGTAGGACAAAGATAGTGAAAAAATAGTTTCATTCATGTCCGTATTATGTATGAGTTATAGTATGGTTTACTTGTTTAGATCTGGAAACAGATTGAATATATGTGAAATATATTTTACATAATCAGTATCCTTCTATTGCGCACGTTATTTATAGTTAAAGCTAATGGGCTAAGCGAACAAATGCCGGAAAAATGACTAATTTTGCGGCAGTAAAAACTAATTGGGTTCAAAAAGTTTTCTATAAACCTCTGTTAATTCGATAAATAAGTAAAGTTCAATAATATTAGTTATGAAGATGACAGTAAATAGTATGAAATGTTTTTCATGGAGCCGCCTCGCGATATTTACGGCGGCAATGGCCGTTTTAAGCAGTTGTGGAGGCGGTCAGAGCGGTATGAAGTTGGGTGATGACGAGTTTACCGTCGTGGCTGTACAGTCTACAGCCAGCCAGCAGTCTACTTCTTATCCCGCTACCATCAAAGGTGTTCAGGATATCGAGGTGCGTCCTCAGGTTTCCGGCTTTATCGTAAAGCTTTGTGTAGACGAAGGTGCAACGGTAAAGAAAGGTCAGGCACTCTTTCAGATCGATCCTACACAGTATGCGGCTGCCGAACGTCAGGCAAAAGCTGCTGTAGAGATGGCAAAATCGAATGTCAATACGCTGACTTTGAACGAACAACAGAAGAAAAATTTGTATGATAAGAAAATTATCAGTGATTTTGAGTATCAAAGCGCAGTAGACCAATTGCTTTCTGCAAAAGCCAGTTTGGCACAAGCTGAGGCTCAGTTGACCAGCGCTCGTCAGAATTTAGGTTTCTGTACAGTGACCAGTCCTTCAGATGGTGTGGTGGGTACATTCCCGTATCGTATTGGTAGTTTGGTGAGTCCTTCGGTTACACAACCGTTAACTACCGTGAGTGAAATCGGTGAAATGTATGTGTATTTCTCTATGACTGAAAAGCAGTTGTTGGGTTTAACAAGAGCCGGTGGCACACTGAAAGAACAACTGGAGAAGATGCCGGCTGTGAAATTGGAGTTGGCTGACGGTACGATGTATACTGAAGAAGGTAAGATTGACGCTGTAAGTGGTGTTATTGATCAGACTACCGGTTCGGTAAGTATGCGTGCCGTTTTCCCGAACAAACAGCTTGTATTGCGTAGTGGTGGTATGGCTAATGTAATTTTCCCTTATACTATGGAGGATATTATTTTGATTCCTCAGTCGGCTACACAGGAAATTCAGGACAAAAAGTTTGTTTATGTGCTTCAGTCGGATAATACATTGAAGCATACTGAGATCAAGGTATCGAATTTGAGTGACGGTAAGAATTATATTGTTACCAGTGGTTTGAAGCCCGGCGATAAAATTGTAGTTGAAGGTGTACAAACGTTGAAGGACGGACAAACAATTACTCCGATTACTCCGGAACAGAAAGAGGCGAAATATCAACAACACCTGAAAGATCAGAAGGAAGGAAATATTGCCACGGCCTTTAAATAATCAAAAATAAACAGATTAACTTCGTTTATATAAATAAGGTATATAGAGAATGAAACTAGATAGATTTATTAACCGTCCGGTGCTATCAACGGTAATCTCCGTCTTGATAGTTATTCTGGGTATCATCGGACTTGCTACATTGCCGGTTACGCAATATCCGGATATTGCACCTCCTACGGTGCAGGTACGTGCCACCTATACCGGTGCGAACTCCACAGCTGTATTGAATTCGGTCATTGCTCCGTTGGAAGACCAGATAAACGGCGTGGAGAACATGATGTATATCCAGTCATCAGCATCCAATAACGGTGCTGCCGATATTAACGTTTACTTTAATCAGGGAACAGATCCGGATATGGCGGCTGTTAATGTGCAGAACCGTGTTTCTATGGCACAAGGATTGTTGCCTGCTGAAGTAACCAAAGTGGGTGTGACTACTCAGAAACGCCAGAACTCCATGTTGATGGTCTTTTCATTGTATGATGAAACCGACTCGTATAATATCGAGTTCATTGAAAACTATGCTAATATTAACTTGATTCCTGAAATCAAGCGTGTAAAGGGGGTAGGTGACGCTAATGTGTTGGGACAGGATTATTCTATGCGTATCTGGTTGAAACCGGATGTGATGGCACAGTACAAACTGGTTCCTACTGATGTTTCGGCAGCATTGGCCGAACAGAATATTGAGGCGGCTCCGGGACAGTTCGGTGAACGTGGTGATCAGACTTTCCAATATACGATCCGTTATAAAGGACGTTTGCAGCAAACAAATGAATTTGAAGATATTGTTATCAAGGCCTTGCCGGATGGTAATGTACTTCGTTTGGGAGATGTAGCCGATATAGAATTAGGGCGTCTGGCTTATACATTCAATAATACGGTAAATGGCCACAAGGCTGTATCTTGTATCGTTTATCAGATGGCAGGTACTAATGCTACCGAAACTATTTCTAATTTGGAGGAAGTGCTTGCAAAGGCACAGGAATCACTGCCGACAGGTTTGAATATCAATATTGCCCAAAATGCCAATGACTTCTTGTTCGCTTCTATCCATGAGGTAATTAAGACATTGATTGAAGCATTTATTTTGGTGTTTATTGTGGTATATATCTTCTTGCAGGATATGCGTTCAACACTGATTCCGGCTATTGCCATTCCGGTGGCGCTGGTGGCTACTTTCTTTGTGCTGAAACTGATTGGTTTCAGTGTGAACCTGCTGACTCTTTCGGCGATGGTGCTTGCCATTGCGATTGTGGTCGATGATGCCATTGTCGTCGTCGAGGGGGTTCATGCCAAGTTGGATCAGGGATATAAGTCTTCCCGTGAGGCTTCTATTGATGCCATGAGCGAATTGGGTGGCGCTATCGTTTCTATTACATTAGTCATGATGTCTGTGTTCATTCCGGTAAGTTTCATGGGAGGTACCGCTGGTACGTTTTATCGTCAGTTTGGTATCACTATGGCTATCGCTATAGGTTTCTCTGCTTTAAATGCGTTGACTTTGTCACCAGCATTGTGCGCTATTTTCTTGAAACCGCATGATGAAGGACATGGAACAAAGAAGATGACTCGTGTGGAACGATTCCATACAGCCTTTAATGCGGCTTATGATTCTATATTGAAGAAGTATAAGAAGCATGTAGTGTTCTTTATCCATAAGAAATGGTTGTCATTCGGGTTGGTTACCGCTTCTATCATTTTGTTGGTATTCTTTATGAAGGTTACTCCGACGGGCATGGTGCCTAATGAAGATACCGGTACCATTATGGGTGCAGTGACACTGCCTCCTGGTACTTCACAGGAACGTGCAATGGAAATCTTAAACCGTGTAGACAGCTTGGTGGCTGCCGAACCGGCTGTAGATTCCCGCACGGTGATTTCCGGTTTCGGTTTTATTGGTGGTCAGGGTCCTTCTTACGGTTCTATCATTATTAAACTGAAAGATTGGGAAGAACGTTCCATGATGCAGAATTCGGATATTGTGGTAGGTACGTTGTTTATGCGTGCACAGAAGATCATCAAGGATGCGCAGGTATTGTTCTTTGCTCCTCCTATGATTCCGGGTTATTCGGCATCCAGTGATATCGAGTTGAATATGCAGGATAAGACCGGTGGAGACTTGAATCATTTTTATGACGTCGTTTTGGACTATATGGATGCGTTGAAGGCACGTCCCGAAATTAATTCGGCTCAGACTACCTTCAACCCGAACTTCCCCCAATATATGTTGGATATTGATGCTGCTGCTTGTAAAAAGGCAGGTATCAGCCCCAGTGATATTCTAACTACCATGCAGGGATATTTCGGTGGTTTGTATGCTTCTAACTTCAACCGTTTCGGTAAGATGTATCGTGTTATGATTCAGGCGGAACCCGAAGCAACTAAGAATCTGGAATCTTTGAATAGTATCAAGATACGTAATGGGAATGAGATGGCTCCTATTTCCCAGTTCGTTTCTGTCAAGAAAGTATATGGACCGGATGTTATCAGCCGTTTCAATCTTTATACTTCTATCAAAGTGATGGTGGCTCCTGCCAGTGGCTATACTTCCGGACAGGCTTTGCAGGCTATTGCGGAAGTTGCCAAAGAGAATTTGCCTACCGGTTATGGTTATGAGTTGGGAGGTATGGCTCGTGAAGAGGCATCTACCAGTGGCAGTTCCACAGGTATCATCTTCATTCTGTGTTTTGTATTCGTTTACTTGTTGCTAAGTGCACAGTATGAAAGTTACATTCTGCCCTTGTCCGTATTGCTTTCAGTACCGTTCGGTCTGTTGGGTAGCTTCCTGTTTGTAAACGGATTTGCAGCATTGGGAAATATTCCGGCTTTGAAGATGATTTTAGGAACCATGTCAAATGATATTTATATGCAGATTGCATTGATCATGTTGATGGGGTTGTTGGCGAAGAATGCCATTCTTATTGTAGAGTTTGCTTTGGATCGCCGTAAGCAGGGAATGAGTATTTCCTGGGCTGCGGTCTTGGGTGCGGCGGCCCGTTTGCGACCGATCTTAATGACCTCATTGGCCATGATTGTAGGTTTGATTCCGTTGATGTTGGCTATGGGAGTTGGTGCTCATGGTAACCGTACTTTGGGAGCTTCGGCTATTGGTGGTATGTTGATTGGTATGATTTTCCAGATCTTTATCGTACCCGTATTGTTTGTGGTATTCCAATGGTTACAAGAGAAATTCAAACCGATTGAGTGGGAAAGTGTGGACAATACAGAGGTTGAACCCGAAATTGAACAATACACCCGTAAATGAACAGAAGAACAATGAAAAAGATAATAGGATTATGTTGCGCGACGTTTTTTATTAAGCGGTTGCCACATCTATAAATCATACGATCGCCCCGAGTCGATAGATGCCACAGGCATCTATCGTGACCCGGTTGCCGCCAACGATACATTGGCTGCTAACGATACAACCAATATGGGTAACTTGTCATGGAAGGAAATTTTCCGTGATCCGAAATTGCAGATGCTGATTGAAGAGGGATTGGCAAACAATGTAGATATGCAGGCTGCTATCCTGCGTGTGAAGGAGGCGAAGGCGTTATTGACATCAGCTCGCTTGTCTTATCTCCCTTCTTTGGCCCTTGCCCCACAAGGTTCGTTGACTAGTGTGGACAAAAGTACTCCTGTAAAGAACTATACTTTACCTGCTTCTGCAAGTTGGGAAGTTGATTTGTTCGGCAAATTGCTGAATGCCCATCGTGGCCAGAAAGCATCTTATTTGCAAAGTAAGGCCTATCAGCAGGCAGTGCGTTCACAGTTGATTGGTGGTATAGCCAATGCTTATTATTCTTTATTGATGCTCGACCGTCAAGTCAGTGTGACCGAGCAGAATGTGGCGTTAATGAAAGAAACAGTGCGCACTATGGAAGCAATGAAGGAAGCCGGTATGACTACCGAAGCTGCTGTGGCACAGAGCAAGGGGACTTATCATCAGACGGAGGCTTCATTGGCTGACTTGAAACGTCAGGTGCGCGAAACTGAGAATTCTATTTCCGTATTGTTGGCAAAGGCTCCCCAGAATATAGATCGTGGAACATTAGAAGAACAAGTGATGCCTGCAGATTTGGCTGTGGGAGTTCCTTTACAGTTGCTTGAGAACCGTCCCGATGTAAAAGCGGCAGAATTGGCATTAGCTAGCGCTTATTATACTACCAATCAGGCGCGTTCCGCTTTTTATCCCAGTGTCAATATTACAGGTACTTTGGGATGGACTAATGGTTCCAATGGTACAGTGATTTCTAATCCTGCCGTTATGCTTTGGAATGCTATCGGCTCATTGACTCAGCCCATTTTCCAGCGTGGAAAATTGATAGCCAATTTAAAAGTATCGAAAGCGGAAGAACAGATTGCCAAGATGAATTATCAGCAGACTATTCTGGAAGCTGGTAAGGAAGTAAGTGATGCTTTGTTCCTGTATGATACGGCAGACAAAAAGTTGAGTGAGCACCAGGCACAGGTTTCCGAAATGCAAAAAGCGGTGGAGATGAACAATGATTTGTTTCAGGCGGGAAAGGCCACTTATCTGGAAATCATTACTGCACAACAGTCATTGCTGAGTGCACAGTTGAACGAAGTATCCGATACTTTCCAGCGTATGCAGGCTGTTATCAATCTGTACAGCGCATTGGGCGGTGGACGTGAATAATTAACCTTAAAAATAATATGAATATGATTAGTCCGTTAGCTTATGTAGACCCGTCAGCAAAAATCGGGAAAAACGTAACTATTCACCCGTTTGCCTACATTGATAAGAATGTGGAGATAGGTGATGATAATGTAATCATGCCCAACGCCAGCATTATGAGCGGCGCACGCATCGGTAACGGAAATACCATTTATAACGGAGCTGTAATTGCTGCTACTCCGCAAGATTTTAAATATACGGGTGATGATACCATCGCCCGTATAGGTAATAATAATACAATCCGTGAGAATGCGGTAATTATTCGCGCTACTTTCGCCGGAGATGAGACTGTGGTAGGAAGCGGTAACTTTATTATGCAGGGAGCACGTATCTCACATGATGTGACCATCGGTAACAACTGTATTATTGGTAACGGTTCGCAGGTGTCAGGTTGTTGTGTAGTCGAGGATTATGCTATTCTTACTTCCAATGTATTGATGCAGGGAAAGACTCGCTTGGGGGCTTATGCTGCCGTACAGGGTGGGTGTCGTTTTACCAAGGATATTCCTCCTTATTGTGTAGCTGCCCATGAGCCTACGGCTTTTTATAGCATCAATACCACCGTGTTGCAACATGAAGGTTTCTCGGAAACGGTTATTAAACATATAGCGCATGCTTTCCGTATATTGTATAAAGTGAATACATCTACAGAGGATGCATTGCGTCGTATTGAAGAACAGGTTCCGTTTAGTCCTGAAATTGCACATTTGATAGAGTTTGTCAGAAATTCTAAGTTGGGTATTATAAAATAAGTGTATCTTTGTTTCCCTTTATGTTAAGAATGAACAGCGTCAGGAAAAAAAGAACGGATAAAACGGTAGTGAAGGAACACATTGTTTTGGCGGCAGCGAAAGCATTTGCACAGAAAGGTGTCAAAACAGTGAGAATGGATGATATTGCTACCGGATTATCTATATCTAAACGCACGCTTTATGAATTGTTCCATGACAAAGAGGATTTATTACTTGATGTTATGAAACTACATCGGGAGGAGATGCAGGAATATATGACTCAAGTGGCTTCCAAAGCAGAAAATGTTTTGGAAGTCCTCTTGAAGTTTTTTCAAAGAAGTGCTCAGGATTTTCAGAATACAAACAGGAAATTCTTTGAAGATATTGAGAAATATCCCAAGGTAATGCGTTACATTGATGAAAGCCGGAAGGAGAATTTAGATTCGGCTATGGAATTTTATCGCAAAGGAGTGGAACAAGGCATTTTTAGAAATGATGTAAATTATAATATTGTACGCGCCATGGTATGTGAGCAGATGGACTTGTTATTGCATTCGGAAATATGCAAGTCCTATTCGCTTGGTGAAATTTATGAAACAGTTGTATTTATGCATATGCGTGGCATTTCCACTGAAAAGGGGTTGAAGATTGTGGATGATTTTTTATTGAATTTAAAAGGAAACGAACATAATAAGTATGGTTAGAAACTAAATAAGTCACTAAATAAAGAGTAATAGTTAATGAAATTTTATTGCAAACCTACGTTAACCTTGTTTTTGCTGCTTTATGTAGCAATACAAAGTGCACAAGCACAAGACACATTGAGGATTACCTTACAGGACGCAGTCCGGATAGCATTGAGCGACAATCCCACCATTAAAGTCGCCGGTCAGGAAATCCTGTTAAAGAAAGAAGCCCGCCGGGAAGCTTATGCCGGTCTTTTCCCAGAAGCCAGTTTGGTGGGCAGTTATTCACGAGCCATAAAAAAGCAGTCATTTGCCATGATGGGAGAGGTGATTGAAGTCGGTACAGATAATACTTATAGTGGTGGTCTGTCTGTCAGTCTGCCTGTCTTTGCTCCGGCTCTTTACAAAAGTATAAGTTTGACAAGTACGGATGTGAACTTGGCTGTAGAGAAATCACGTGCTTCACGTCTGGATATGGTAAATCAAGTAACCAAAGCCTTTTTTCAGTTGCTTTTGGCACAAGACAGTTATGAAGTGCTGCTTAAAAGTTATAAGCAGAGTGAAGATAATTATAATGTGGTGAAAGCTAAATATGAACAGGGAACTGTCAGTGAATATGATAAGATTAGTGCGGATGTGCAGATGCGCAGCTTGAAACCTACCGTGGTGTCTGCCCGTAACGGAGTGAATTTGGCAAATCTGCAGTTGAAGGTCTTGATGGGAATGGAGTCTGATGTAAAGGTAGCGGTTGAAGGCAACCTGAAGGATTACGAAATGTCTATGTTTACTCGTCAGGCAATGCCTCGCCCAGACAATTTGATAAATAACAGTACGTTGAAACAATTGGAACTGAATGCATTGCAATTAAAGCAGACGCTGAAGTTGCAGTATACCAATTTTATGCCGACCCTTTCTGCTAGTTTCCAATATATGTATACTTCAATGAATGATAATTTCAAGTTCAAGGAATACGATTGGAGGCCCTATTCTACTATCGGTCTGAATCTAAGTATTCCTTTATTCAAAGGAAGTAATTTTACTCAATTGAAACAGACCCGTATCCAGATGAAGCAACTGGAAGAGAACCGTATCAATACAGAGCGGCAGCTCACTATGCAAGCTACCAGTTACTTGGATAATATGGCTGCTAGTACGGAACAGGTGGTAAGTAATAAAGAAGCTGTATTTCAGGCGGAGAAGGGGCGTACTATTGCCGAAAAAAGATATGAGGTAGGAAAAGGAACTATCTTGGAATTGAATAGTTCGGAAGTAGCTTTAACGGAGGCCCAACTGACTTATAACCAGTCCATCTATGACTATCTGGTAGCTAAAGCTGATTTGGACTTAGTCTTAGGCATTGATGAAGTAACGGAACAATAACACATTAACATAAAGATAACAGTATGAGAAAATATTTTCAATTCGCAGCTTTGCTGGTGGTAACTATGCTGAGTGCATGTTCAGGTGGAACGGAGAGTAAGGAAGCTGCTGATACCGCTATGGAGGACAAACCGGTAGTGCGGCTTGCTTCCGTAACTTCCCGCGATGTAGATCAGATAGAGGAATATACTGCCACTGTTGAAGCGGAAGCGAAAAATAATATAGCTCCGACCTCTCCCGGGCGTATAGACCGTATTTTTGTTGAAGTGGGAGATCATGTATCCAAGGGACAGAAATTAGTACAGATGGATGCGGCAAATCTGAAACAAATGAAATTGCAGTTAGAAAATGAAGAAACGGAATTCAGACGTATGGATGAACTGTACAAAGTGGGTGGAGCTTCCAAATCTGAATGGGATGCAGCGAAAACAACTTTAGATGTACGTCGTACTTCCTATAATAATTTGTTGGAGAATACGCAGTTATTAAGTCCTATTAATGGAGTGGTTACAGCGCGTAATTTTGATAACGGTGACTTATATTCTTCCGCCTCCACTCCTGTGTTGGTCATAGAACAGATCACTCCGGTTAAACTGTTGATTAATGTATCCGAACCTTATTTCCCGAAAGTAACTAAAGGTATGACCGTAAAGGTGAAATTTGATGTGTATGGTGATGAGGAATTCGAAGGAAAAGTTAGTTTGGTTTATCCTACTATTGATGCTACTACTCATACTTTTCCTGTAGAGGTAAAATTGGCTAATACCCATCAGCGTATACGTCCGGGAATGTTTGGCCGTGTGACTGTGAGTTTTGGTACATTGCAGCATGTGGTAGTTCCTGATCAGGCTATTGTGAAACGTGCCGGTTCGGGCGATCGTTATGTATATGTCTACAAAGACGGTAAGGTTTCCTATAATAAAGTAGAATTGGGACGTCGGATGGGAACCGAATATGAATTGATTTCCGGGGTGGAGGATAATTCGCAGGTGGTGGTCGCCGGTCAGACCCGTTTGGCCGATGGTGTGGAAGTGGCAGTAAATTAAAAATTGAGAGTTAGTTGATAATACTCTATATTTATTTACCTATATATGATTTTTTAGTTCTTAATTTTCAATTTTTAATTTAACAAACATGAGTCTATACGAAGGAGCGGTTAAAAAACCGATTATGACCTCGCTATGCTTTTTGGCCGTAGCAATCTTTGGTCTGTTCTCATTGTCGAAACTTCCGGTAGACTTGTATCCAGATATTGATACCAATACCATTATGGTTATGACATCTTATCAGGGTGCCAGTGCTTCCGATATAGAGAACAACGTAACCCGTCCGTTGGAAAATACGTTGAACTCGGTTAGTAATTTGAAACATATTACATCCAAGTCTTCAGAAAATATATCAGTTATCACTTTGGAATTCGAATATGGCTATGATATTGATGTGTTGACTAATGATGTGCGTGATAAATTGGATATGGTGAGTTCACAACTTCCCGATGAAGTCAATACTCCGATTATCTTTAAGTTCAGTACGGATATGATTCCTATCCTGCTGTTGTCCGTTCAGGCAGAAGAAAGTCAGCCGGCTCTATATAAGATATTGGATGATAATGTAGTAAATCCATTGGCTCGTGTTCCCGGCGTGGGAACGGTGTCCATTGCCGGTGCGCCAAAACGTGAGGTGAATATTTATTGTGATCCCAACAAACTGGAAGCGTATGATTTGACGATTGAGACCATCAGCTCCATTGTCGGGGCTGAAAATAAGAATACTCCGGGCGGAACTTTCGATGTGGGCAGTAATACCTATTCCTTGCGTGTGGAAGGGGAATTCAAGGACCCGAAAGAAATGGAGAATATCGTAGTGGGTACACGCAATGGTGCTTCGGTGTATTTGCGTGACGTGGCAACGGTAGTCGATTCTGTAGAAGAACGTGCTCAGGAAACCTATAATAACGGGGTGCAAGGAGCTATGATTGTTGTACAGAAACAATCGGGTGCAAACTCTGTGAACATTTCCCAGAAAGTAATGGACCAGTTGCCTAAGTTGCAGAAGTCACTACCCAGTGACGTGAAACTGGGGGTTATTGTGAATACTTCAGATAATATTTTGAATACCATCGACAGTTTGACGGAAACTATTATGTATGCCATTCTGTTTGTGGTTTTGGTGGTATTTGTTTTCTTAGGTCGTTGGCGTGCTACAGTGATTATCTGTATCACTATCCCCATGTCATTGATTGCCTCTTTTATTTATTTGGCCATCACGGATGGGGGATCGCTGAATATTATTTCTTTGTCGTGCCTTTCTATTGCGATTGGTAATGTGGTGGATGATGCTATTGTTGTTTTGGAAAACGTGACGACCCATATCGAGCGTGGCTCCGAGCCGAAACAGGCGGCTATCCATGGAACAAATGAGGTGGCAATTTCTGTTATCGCATCCACATTGACTATGATTGCGGTATTCTTCCCGTTGACGATGGTCAGTGGTATGTCGGGAGTTTTGTTCCGTCAGTTGGGCTGGATGATGTGTGTTATTATGACTATTTCTACTATCTCGGCGCTGTCATTTACTCCGATGATGTGTGCGCAGATGCTTCGCTTGCAAAAAAAACAAAGCAAGTGTTTTGTCACATTCTACAAACCAATAGAACGTGCGTTGGACGGGTTGGATAACTGGTATCAGAAACGTTTGAACTGGGCTGTTCGTCACCGCAGGACTATTATTGCCGGTTGTTTCGGGTTCTTTCTGCTGAGCCTGATTTGTGCGAAAGGAATTGGTACAGAGTTTTTTCCGTCACAAGACAACAGTCGTATTTCTGTTCAATTACAATTGCCTATCGGAGCTCGCGTAGAACGTGCCCAGGCATTGGCTCAGGAATTGACCGAAAAGTGGCTGAAGAAATATGAAGGGGTGATGCGTATCTGTAACTATACTGTGGGACAGGCTGATGCAGATAATACTTGGGCTTCTATTCAGGATAATGGTAGCCATATCATTTCATTCAATATCAACCTTTATAATCCCGATCAACGTTCTGTTACGTTGGCAGAAGTCTGCGATGGTATGCGTGAGGATCTGAAAGCCTATCCCGAACTGGATAAAGCTCAGGTTATCCTGGGTGGTAGCAGTGGAGGCATGGGTGGACAGGCCACTGCCGATTTTGAAATCTATGGATATGATTTTACAGAGACAGATAAAGCTGCAGCTGAATTGAAAGAAGCTTTATTGAAAGTGAACGGTGTATCTGAGGTGAATATCAGCCGTCAGGATTATCAGCCGGAATATCAAGTGGATTTTGATCGTGAAAAATTGGCTTTACATGGTTTGAATCTTTCTACAGCAGCTTTGTATCTGCGTAACCGTGTTAATGGTGCTTTATCTTCTTACTATCGGGAAGATGGTGACGAATATGATATCAAGGTGCGTTATGCTCCCCAGTTCCGTACCAGTATTGAAAGTTTGGAGAATATTCTGATTTATACTAATGAAGGTAAAGCGATTCGGGTGAAAGATATCGGTACGGTGGTGGAGCGTTCCGCTCCTCCTACTATTGAACGTAAAGACCGTGAACGTATTGTAACAGTTTCCGCTGTGATTTCAGGTGCGCCTTTAGGTAGTGTGGTGGTGGCAGGTGAGTCTATTATTGATAAGATGGATTTACCTAGCGGTATCAGTATCCAGGTGGCAGGTTCTTATGAGGATCAGCAGGATTCATTCAGCGATTTGGGAACTTTGGCTGTTTTGATTATTATATTGGTATTTATTGTAATGGCTGCCCAGTTTGAGTCTCTGACCTATCCGTTTATCATTATGTTCTCTATTCCGTTTGCATTCAGTGGGGTATTGATGGCATTGTATGGAACGGGGACTACATTGAATGTCATGAGTTTGTTGGGAGGTATCATGTTGATTGGTATCGTAGTGAAGAATGGTATCGTGCTTATTGATTACATTACCTTATGTCGTGAGCGGGGCATGTCTGTTATTCATTCGGTCGTTGTTTCGGGCCGTAGTCGTTTACGTCCGGTTTTAATGACCACTTTGACCACTATTCTAGGCATGGTGCCGATGGCGATAGGAGGAGGGGAAGGTTCTGAAATGTGGCAGCCTTTAGGGGTGTCCGTAATCGGTGGTTTGACTGTATCTACCGTGCTCACCTTGATTTTGGTTCCGGTGCTCTACTGTTCATTTGCCGGTACAGGTATCAAGCGTAACCGTAAGAAGATGAAAGCTGCCCGTGAGCTGAATGACTATTATCAAGCGCATAAGACAGAGATGACTAAAGGTAAAAAAGAATAATTAATATATTTGTTATCCGAATCGAAATGAATAGGGGACCGGATGACAGAACTTAAAATAAAAAATGGAATAATGAAATCTGTTTTCATCACTTTCGACCAAGCTTTTTACGAACGTATTCTGGCATTGTTGGATCGCCAGAATTGTCGTGGATTCAGTTATTGGCAGCAGTTGCAGGGGCGCGGCTCTGTAAAAGGAGAACCGCATTATGGCAGTCACGCGTGGCCCGGTATGTGCTCGGCTATTATGACAGTGGTAGATGACACCAAAGTGGATCCGTTATTGGACGCCTTGCATAAAATGGATAAGGAAACCGAACAATTGGGATTACGTGCTTTTGTGTGGAACATAGAAAAGACGATTTGAATCTGTCTTTTCATTATTAAAGAAAAAGACTGTTGCCCTCTTTCTGGCGCAGTCTTTTTTCTTTTTTAGCCTCTATCATGAAGTACTCCGTCTAAAAATCACTACTTTTGCGGTTAATTTACAAATATAGCAATATGAAAAACTATATACCGGCTACTTTTCTTCTCACTTTTATCGTAGTAGGAGCGTTAATGGGGCTGTATTTCCTTCCCCCCATGTCGGTGGGAGGCAAACCGTTGCGCAAGGTGGACCTGTTGGCTGATATCCGTCCGGATGTGGAAGAAGAAGTATGTGATTCCGACACCATTGTTCTTCCTCCTCCTGTAAAACCTATTTTTGTGGATACATGTAAAACGGGTATTACTTGTATTGAGGATTATTCGGATTCCACCATGCGGGGAATGAAACATTTTTATGAGGCACTTTCCAAAGTGAAAACCATGAAACGCCCTGTACGCATCGCTTACTTCGGTGATTCTTTTATAGAAGCTGATATTTTTACTGCCGATTTGCGCGAAATGCTTCAACAAGAATTTGGTGGGTGCGGAGTGGGATATGTTCCTGTAACCTCTTCCATCAGCGGTTACCGTCCTACGGTACGCCATACTTTTGGGGGATGGAGCAGTCATTCATCCAATGACTCTGTTGGTTTTGATAAAATACAGCAAGATATTTCCGGACATTATTTTTTCCCTCGTGAAGGTGCTTATGTGCAGTTAAAAGGACAGAGTAAATATGCTTCCCGACTGGATACCTGTGAGGTTTCTACTTTTTATTTCCTAAATAAAGGTTTTGCCGCTGTCCGTTCTAAAGTGAATAATGCTGCGGAAGGAGAGTTGCATGAGGAAGTAGGAACAGGAGGTGTGCAGGCTGTTTCGGTGAGAGGAAGGATAGGACAAGTACGGTGGAGTGTGGAACATGCTGATTCTGCTACTTTCTATGGAGTGGCTATGGATGGCAAGCAGGGAATATCTTTGGATAATTTTAGCGTACGTGGTAGCAGTGGGCTTCATTTACGTAGTATTCCTTTACATAGCTTCGCGATTTCCAACGTCTTCGTCCATACGATTTGATTGTGGTCCAATATGGTTTGAATGTGGCTACGGAACGAGGCGTAAAATACGATGGCTATAAGAAAGGGATGCTTACGGTGATAGAGCATTTGAAGACAGCTTTTCCTGAAACCAGCATTTTACTGGTCAGTGTGGGTGACCGTGAATATAAAAACGAGAATGGAGATCTCCGCACCATGCCCGGAGTCAAGAATCTTATCCGTTATCAACAGTCCATTGCGGCTGATAGCCATATCGCTTTTTGGAATATGTATGAGGCAATGGGAGGTCAAGGAAGCATTGTCGATATGATCGGGCAAAAAATGGCGAATCTTGATTATACCCATATCAATTTTAAGGGAGGCAGGCATTTGGCAGGTATCTTATTTGAAACATTGATGTATGGCAAAGAGCAATACGAAAAGCGGAAAGCCTATGAGGAGGAATAACAGATTTCTTGGTCTGTCCGGTGTAGCAATGGTATTGTTTTTGTTCTTGCTGTTTCCATGTCTTTATGCCCAGGATGCTATTCCGGCATTGTCCCGACCGTTGGAGCCGCTTCGCATACCCGGTGAAACAAAGGAAATGCATCGTGGTATGCGGCTGATAACAGTACATGATTCACTTCCGGCGAGTTTTACTCATTCTTTAGATAATGTGATAGAAGATGAGAGCCGTTCGCTTTCTCCTTTCTTTCAAAAACTGAATGATATGACGGGACCGGTACGGATAGTCCATATAGGTGATTCTCATGTGCGGGGGCATCTTTATCCATTAATAACCCGTCGTTGTCTGGAACATGATTTTGGTGCTGAGGCTGTTTATCCTGATACCATTTCATATTGTACCGAAGGGTTGGCACATGAGACGGGCGAACCGGGTATTGTTTATCATATGCTTGGCATTAATGGAGCTACTTCTGTTACTTTCTCTGACGATGAAAAAATAAAAAAAATAGCTTCTTTGCATCCTGATCTGATTATTGTTTCTTTTGGAACCAATGAGGCACATAGCCGCCGTTATCTGGCTCAGGCTCACAAAATGCAGATAGGCAGACTGTTGGGTATGTTGAAAGCTGCCTGTCCTGAAGCGTTTTTTTTACTTACTACACCTCCCGGAGCATATGTGGGACGTCGTCGTGCACGTACTATTAATCCGAGAACCGTAACGGCTGCACGTATTATAAAGGAGTATGCACAAGAGCATAAAATGGCAGTTTGGGATATGTATAATATAGTAGGAGGAAAGACAGATGCTTGTCGTAACTGGACGAAGCACCACATGTTTCGTGCGGATGGCATTCATTTCACTCCCGATGGATATCGTTTACAAGGTAATTTATTACATCAGGCACTGATTAAAGCGTATAATGAATATGTGGCAACTGGATTGGAGTAAACTGGCTGAAGTATTGACTTATAATGCCAAGCAACCGATGATTTTTAGCAGCGGCTTGTTTTTGTTTCTGTTTTTGGGCTTTAGCCTGATTTATATGTTATTGCAGAAAAAGGATACGGCACGCATCCTGTTTGTAACGCTGTTTTCTTATTATTTCTATTATAAGAGTAGCGGTTTTTATTTTTTCTTGCTGGGGGTGGTGACAGTGACGGATTTCTTGCTGGCAGGGCGTATGGCGCATACCGAAACTCAATGGAAACGGATGTTTTTGCTGCTGGCAAGTCTGGGAATAAATTTAGGATTGCTCTGTTATTTCAAGTATACCAATTTCTTTTATCAGATGCTGGCTCCTTTGTGGAATGGTAAATTCCAGCCGTTGGATATTTTCTTGCCGGTGGGGATATCGTTCTTCACTTTCCAGTCTTTAAGTTATACCATAGATGTTTACCGTCGTGAATTGGTTCCTTTGAACAGGTGTTGGATTATACATTTTATGTGTCTTTTTTTCCACAGCTGGTAGCGGGTCCTATTGTACGTGCCCGCGATTTTATTCCTCAAATCAGGCAACCGCTGTTTGTTTCCTCGGAGATGTTTGGTACCGGTGTTTTCTTTATCATCAGCGGATTATTCAAGAAAGCTGTAATCTCCGATTATATCAGTGTAAATTTTGTGGAACGTATTTTTGATAATCCGGCTCTTTATTCCGGGGTTGAGAATTTGTTTGGTGTATATGGGTATGCTTTACAGATTTATTGTGACTTTTCCGGATATAGTGATATGGCTATCGGGCTTGCTTTGCTGTTGGGCTTCCGTTTTCCTATGAACTTTAATTCGCCTTATAAAGCCGATAGTATAACCGATTTTTGGCATCGTTGGCATATCTCTCTTTCTACATGGTTGCGAGATTATCTTTATATCTCATTGGGGGGAAACCGCAAGGGGAAGGCCCGTACTTATATTAATTTGTGCCTTACTATGTTGTTAGGTGGTTTGTGGCATGGCGCATCTTGGAATTTTGTGATATGGGGAGGATTTCATGGAATAGCACTGGCTGCACAGAAATTCTGGCGTAACTTGCTGCATAAGCCTAAGACGGCCACTAGTAAGGGCATTCGTAAATTTTTTGCAGTTCTTATTACTTTCAATTTTGTTTGTTTCTGCTGGATATTTTTCCGTAATACGACTTTTGAAGCTTCGGTTGTTATGCTGAAGCAGATATTTACAGCTTTTCATCCCGAGGTATTCATGCAGCTGATAGAAGGTTATTGGAAAGTGTTTGTTTTGATGGGAATAGGGTATTTGCTACATTTTGCTCCTGATAGTTGGCAGGATGCGTGTTGTCGTGGAGTTGTAAAATTACCTTTATTGGGAAAGGCATTATTGTTGGTAGTACTGATTTATTTGGTTATCCAGATAAAGAGCAGTGATATTCAGCCGTTTATTTATTTCCAGTTCTAACGGAATAGTTATCAATCGGGTGTCTGAAAAGATATCTAGTCAGACACCCTAAAATACGATTATAGTAAGTATTTATTGATATATCTACGATCCCAATTTATACCTCTCTTTATAATTTTTGCAGGGATGCCTGCTAATATTATATTCGGTTCGTGGAATACTTTTGTTACAATACTTCCCCAACCCACAATACTGTCATCGGGTATTTTTGTATTTTTACCAATCTTTACATCTTTTCCTACCCATACATATTTGCCAATTTCTATACTTTGAGCAAATTAATCGGTTTTCCCTTTAAATTTGTTATAGTATGTGCGTCGGTACACCAAATACCAATGCCCCAGCTTAATTAACCGTGTTACTGTTTCCTTTGATAATCAACAGAAAATATTCATTAAAAAGTAGTTTTTCAACATTCTCTTCTGAATCGAAATGCATGGAAACATGATTGTTGTTTCCTGTAATTATGATGTTGGATCGATTGATGATTTGATTGAATTGTTCATGATGGGAGGATACACAATCTATTTTTGTCATGTGGTAAAATAATTGTAATTTCATTGCCTTGACCATTGATATTTTTCATCTCATTCTAATTTAATAGTTTATACAACTTCTTTTATTTTATATTTGAAGAATATTCTTGTATTATCGTGTTGGTTAGTTTAGAGAATATTTCTGGAGATAGTAAATAAAAAGGAGTGTCTTCTTTTTCTTTTTTAAAGCGTATAAATAGATGTTTGATGTCTCGGGCTTCCGGATATTCATAAGCTTCTATTCTTTCTATATGTATTCCTTCCTGTTCCAATAGTTTTAATATGTGTCTCCATTGTTGCTTGGATAGAAATCGGCATACATCATATAAGGAGAGGGGTGTTCCGTCCGAAGCTGTTATGATAGTAGAAGTTATATTCATTTTGATGATTTGATGAGGACAAATATAGCAATAAAAAATTATATAGTTTATTGGAGCATTGACTAAATGCTAGAATATTATTTATTTTCAGTTCCCTTTATGATATAAAGCGGGGATGAAACTTGCAAACTTGCAAAACTTGCAGCACTTCCACACCCACACACGTGCACGTACATTATAATGTGGAAAAATGAGAGGGTACAAGGAGGGTATGACAAGCAACGGTGGAGGAGGACAAACGGACGATGCAGGGGAGAGCTGAAATGGAGGAAAGTATGACGGGACACAGAAGGTGGAGCGGGGGAAAAGGGAGAGATGTGACAGGATTTTTGGTGGAAAGAGGTGGGACCGTATAAGGAGAAAAAAGGAAAGTGGAAGACAGAAACCGGAATCGGACAGACACAGGTGGCAAAGGGATGACTGTCCGAACCTTCAGCAGGTATCTGTACAGACCGGAGCCTTCCGTCAATCATGCTGGTACAGCTTGCATAATTCCGTGGAGAACAAGCTGTCGGCATGCAGAATAACGCGCTATCAATCTAAATGGAACACGTTACTAACGTGCAGACCTGTATGTTAGTACGTATAGGGCCACACGTTACTAACTTTACGGAACACACGTTACTAACCCTTCGGAGCACATGAACTGTATGAAGACACACGGCACGACATCCCGTTTCCGAGGCACTGTCCTGTCAGAAGACCTGCCGCCTGCTGTTCTCCAGCCGGCATTGGCTGTAGTAATGGCCTTTTAAAGGAATCTCCTCATCAAGACGCATATATTTCACAAAAGAGAAAAAACGTGAACAAGAAAACAGGAGGGAGATCAGGTCATTCACAGATCACAATAAAGAAATAGAGTGAAATTTTGGAACATATTATTTTGTTGCATTATTAATGTACGCGCACGTGTGTGGGTGTGGAAGTGCTGCAAGTTTTGCAAGTTTGCAAGTTTTGCCTTCCGTTTTTTTCTTTTTCCGTTTTTGTTTACGCGCGTGCGAATATTATAATGTGTCTGTCTTTTTCTCTTCGTGTCCTCCGTTATAAAACCTTCTTTGTAACACATCTGTGATTCAAGCTG